>Ga0307408_100000441_pt1 | contig 36650 bp, 27 predicted proteins | sample 322Cmetagenome_FD_202116 | JGI IMG/M metagenome (GOLD analysis project Ga0307408, IMG submission 202116) | Maize rhizosphere microbial communities from greenhouse at UC Davis, California, United States - 322HYB-C-3 | ecosystem: Host-associated > Plants > Roots > Rhizosphere > Soil | place...
TGCCAATAAAAACGTCGGCACATCGAAAGCCATCACGGTCTCCGGCATTGGCCTGTCCGGTACCGATGCCGGCAACTACACGGTGACCTTGCCGACCGGGTTGAGCGCCGATATCACGGCGGCGCCGTTGAGCGTGACGGGGATTGCCGGGGTGTCGAGGGTCTACGACGCCACCACCGTTGCCGCCACCGCCGGCGGCGCGTTGTCCGGGCTGCTGGGTTCGGACACTGTCGCGATGGGGACGGTCAGCGCCGCCTTTGCCGACAAGAACGTGGGCACGGCGAAAGCCATCACGGTGTCCGGCATCGGCCTGTCCGGCGCCGACAGCGGCAACTATGCGCTGACCCTGCCGGCCGGCCTGACGGCGGACATTACGGCGGCGCCATTGGCGGTGACGGGCATGACCGGGGTGTCGCGCACCTATAACGCCACCACCACGGCCACCACCACAGGCGGCACGCTGAGCGGGGTGATCGGTTCCGATACCGTCACCCAGGGTGCGGTCACCGCCAGCTTCGCGGACAAGCATGCCGGTACCGGCAAGGCGGTCACGGTCAGCCATATCGCCCTGAGCGGGGCCGATGCGGGTAATTACACATTAACCCTGCCGACCGGCCTGTCGGCCAGCATCGCGCAAGCGCCATTGACGGTGACCGGCATGACCGGCGTGTCGCGCGTCTATGACGCCACCACCACGGCCACCACCAGCGGCGGCGTCCTGTCCGGCGTACTGGGCTCGGACAGCGTGGCGATGGATACCGTGACTGCCAGCTTTGCGGATAAAAACGTGGGGTCGAACAAGGCCATCACGGTGGCCAGCGTCGGGGTGACGGGCGCCGATGCCGCCAACTATGCGGTGACGTTACCGGCCGGCCTTTCCGCCAATATCACGGCGGCGCCATTGTCGGTTTCCGGCTTGCTGGTGCCGGACCGCGCCTATAACGCACAATCCGCCGCGGTCACGACCGGCGGCGCGCTCGCTGGCGTGGTGGGAAGCGACACCGTGGCGATCGGCACCGTGAGCGCGGCCTTTGCCACTCCGGCGCCGGGTGTCGGCAAACCGGTGACCGTGGCCAATATCAGCCTGACCGGCGCCGACGCCGGCAACTATGCCATCACCGCCTTGCCGGTCACGCTGACCGGCACCGTGACGCAAGCGCCGCTGGCAACCTGGACCGGACCGGCGAGCGGTTCCTGGACCGACAGCAATAATTGGACCGGCGGCGTTATCCCGGTCAATGATTATGTGCTGGCCGCGGTCTTGCCGGGGACGTCTGGCACGGTGACGTTCGGCAGCGGCACGGTGACCCTGCAGTCGCTGACGGCGGCGGCGGGACAATCGCTGGCGATCAGCGGCGGCACGCTGACGCTGGGCGGCACCGCGCCCGATACCTCGGCCATCAGCGGCGGCGTGACCCTGGCCAATGGCGGCACCCTGAACCTAGTGGGCCAGCTGACGGCCGGCAGCTATGCGCAAACCGGCGGCACGGTGGGCGGCAGCGGCGTGCTGGCGGCCCAGCAATTCGCCATGAGCGGCGGCGCCATCGGCAACCTCGCCGGGTTGAACGTGGCGGGATCGTATAGCCATACCGGCGGCGCGATTGCCATTCCCGGCAGTGCGCACATCACGCAAACCAGCGGCAACCTGGCGCTGGGACCGATGTCGGCCGATACCGCCATCACGCTGGTGTCGGGTGGCGCGATTACGCAGACCGGCGCGCTGTCCACGGCGCGGCTCGATACCACTTCGCAAACCGGTGTCACGCTGGCCCATAGCGCCAATCACGTGCTGGCGTACACCGGCGTCAATGGCACTGGCGGCATCGAGCTGGTCAACGTGACGGGCAATACCCATCAGCTGGCGCTGGGCAATGCGGTGACCGCGGGCGGCAACCTGACGGTCGACAACACGGGCGGCATCCAGACCACGGCGTCGCAGTCCGCGCCAAACGGCATGGTGACCCTGACGGCGCACAGCCCGATCGCCATCAACCATCCGATTTCCGCGCAAAGCATCGCCTTGTCGGCCAGCACGGACATTGCGCTCAATGCCGGCGCGTCGCTGCAGGCGACCAACAATATCGGCATGTCGGCCGGCACCGGCATTGCAATGAGTGCCGGTTCCTCGCTGCAGGCGACCAACAATATCGGCATGACGGCCGGTTCTGATATTACACTGGCCGGCTCGCTGCAAAGCACGTCGGGCAGTATCAGCGCGACCGCGACGACGGGCGGCATCACGGCGCTGCCCGGCACCAGTATCAGCGCGACCACCCCGGTGTCGTTGACTGCGGTGACGGGAACTGTGTCATCATCCGCGATTGTGTTCGCAGGCGGAGCCACCCCGGTGATTAACGATCCGGCAACAGTGGCGGCGGCGGAAGCTGCAGCCAAGGCGGCAGCCGACGCGGCGGCCAAGGCTGCGGCGGATGCTGCCGCGAAGGCTGCGGCGGAAGCGGCGGCCAAGAAAGCGGCGGAAGAAGCGGCAGCCAAGGCGGCGGCCGATGCGGCGGCCAAGGCGGCGGCGGAAGCGGCTGCCAAGGCTGCGGCGGAAGCGGCGGCCAAGGCTGCGGCGGAAGCGGCAGCGAAGGCGGCGGCGGAAGCTGCGGCCAAGGCGGCAGCGGAAGAAGCGGCGGCGAAAGCCGCGGCGGAAGCTGCGGCCAAGGCGGCGGCGGAAGAAGCGGCGGCGAAAGCCGCGGCGGAAGCGGCGGCCAAGGCGGCAGCCGACGCGGCGGCCAAGGCAGCGGCGGAAGCGGCGGCGGAAGCGGCCGCGAAGGCGGCGGCCGATGCTGCGGCCCAGGCAGCGGCGGAAGCGGCGGCCAAAGCGGCGGCGGAGGCGGCGGAAGCTGCCGCGAAGGCGGCGGCGGAACAGGCGGCGGCTGAAGCCGCGGCGAAAGCCGCCGCCGAGGAAGCGGCGGCCAAGGCGGCAGCGGAAGCGGCAGCCAAGAAAGCGGCGGCGGACGCCGCCGCCAAGGCGGCCGCGGAGGCGGCGGCCAAAGCCGCGGCGGAAGCGGCAGCGAAGAAGGCTGCGGAAGAAGCGGCGGCAAAAGCGTCGCAAAACCAGGGCAATGAACCGGTCGGCCAGGCCATCAACTCCACGGTGAATATCATCAACACCGCGGTATCGACGGTCAACCCCTTGCAAGACCAGGAAGACGCCCAAAAGCTGGCCGCGCTGACCACCACGTCGTCCGGTTCCTCGTCTTCCTCCTCGTCGTCGACGTCCGCGCCGGGCGCGCCGGAAGAAAAATCCGCCGACAGCAAGGAAGAAAAGAAGGATGGCAACACGAAGACCAGCGATCTCGTGAAGAAAGACGAGCCCGTGAAGAAACTGTATTGCAATTGACAGCACGTAAACGCACTGACGCACTGACTTAAGAGACAGAATGAAGAAAGAGTTTTTCCCGCCGCTGACCCTCAAGCGCAAACTGCTGGCCGTGATGGTCGCCGCCTGTTACGGCGTAGCCCAGGCCAATCCGATGGCGCCCCAGGTGATCGCCGGCCAGGCCCTGTTCAACCAGCAGGGCAACGTTTTCACGATTACGAACACGCCGAACACCATCATCAACTGGCAAGCGTTTTCGATCAGCCCGAACGAGGTCACGCGTTTCATCCAGCAAAGCGGTGACAGCCGCGTGCTCAACCGCATCACCGGCCAGGACCCCAGCCGGATCCTCGGCGCGCTGCAGTCGAACGGCAAGGTATACCTGGTCAACCCGAACGGCGTCCTGTTCGGCAAGGATGCGCGGATCGACGTGGGGGGGCTGGTGGCGTCCAGCCTGGCGATATCGGACATGGATTTCCTGGCGGGGAAAAAACACTTCAGCGGGGGCGCCGGCAAGGTGCTCAACCAGGGCGCCATCGTGACGCCCAATGGCGGCCATGTGTATCTGATTGCATCGGATGTGGAAAACAGTGGTGTCATCACGTCGCCGCAAGGCGAGATCGTGCTGGCGGCCGGCCACACGGTGCAACTGGCCGATTCCAGCGATCCCCAGGTGCATGTGGTGGTCTCGGCGCCAGCCAGCCAGGCGCTGAACCTGGGCCAGGTCCTGGCATCGGGCGGCCGGGTCGGCATTTATGGCGCCCTGGTCAACCAGCGCGGCGTGGTCAACGCCAACAGCGCGGTGCGTACCGACAGCGGCAAGATCGTCCTGAAAGCCTCGGGGACCACCTTGCTGGAGCAGGGCAGCGTCACGTCCGCCACCAACAGCGCGGGCAAGGGGGGCGACATCCAATTGCTGGGCCAGCAAGTGGCGCTCAATGGCGACGCCAAAGCCGACGCCAGCGGCATGGCCGGCGGCTCGGTCCTGGTGGGCGGCGATTATCAGGGCGCCAATGCGGCCGTGCCCAATGCGCGCCAGGCGTTCGTGTCGGTGGATGCTTCGATCCGCGCCGACGCCGGCGGGGCGGGGCAAGACGGCGGCAGAGTCATTGTGTGGGGCGACGACGCGGCGCGCGTCCATGGCGCGATTTCGGCAACGGGCGGCGCGCAGGGCCAGGGTGGCCTGGTGGAAACCTCCGGCCATTACCTCGATGTGGCCGGCGCGCGCATCGATACCCGCGCGGCGGGAGGCAAGAACGGCCTGTGGCTGCTGGACCCGGAAAACATCGCGATCGACGCCGCTTACACCGGCCCGAATACGCTCGACGCGGTGAAAACCTTCAATGCCGGCGCGGCGACCGGCACCACCAGCATCAATCCCGCGCAGCTCAATGCGGCCACGTCCGACATCATGCTGCAGGCGCGCAGCAATATCGATATCCATTCCGCCGTCAATGTGGCGCAATCCGGCGTCAAGCTGACGGCCCAGGCCGGTGGTTCGATCAAGGTCGGTGCGGCCGTGACCACCCAGGGCGGTGACGTCACCTTGCAAGCCAACCATGGCGACTACGCGACCGGCAGCGGCGCGGTCCATGTGCAGGCGGACGTGGCCACCCATGGCGGCGCCTTTAACGCCAGCGGCACGCAAGTGACCATCAACAGCGCCGTCAATGTCGGCGCCGGCGCGGTCGACGTGCGCGCCAACAGCGCCGGCGGCAGCATTGCCATCGGCGGCACCGGTTCCATCACCGGGACGGCAACGGCGGACGACCGCCTGTTTTCCTTCATTGCCGACAATATGTCGGTGGAAGGCGGCGTCAATGGCGGCGGCACGGCCGGCGACACCACGGTATCGTTCACGCCCTACACCAGCAACCGCCCGATTGCCATCGGCGCGGTGCGCAGCGGCGCCAGCCTGGGCCTGACGGCGGCCGACCTGGGCCATGTTTCAGCCTATGGCATCAATCTCGGCAGCGCAGGCGCGACCGGTGGCATCACGGTGGGGCAGGAACTGGATTTGTCGGCCAATGTTCGCAGCGTGGTGTTTGAAAGCGCGGGCGACATCCAGTTCAATGCCCGGGTCAAGACCGATACCAGCGCCGGGGTCATCTATGCCGCGGCCTATGGCGGTACCGCGAAAATCGCTTTCAACAACGGCGGCGTGCAAGCCAATAACGTGTTGCTGCGGGCCGATAACATGGAGCTGGGCGGCGCGGCCGATACCGTGCAGGCGAGTGGCACCGTGAAGCTGTCGACGCACACAGACGACGCCCCGATCGTGGTCGGCGCCGGCGTGACGGGACCGGTCGGCACCCTGGTGCTGACGGCCGATGAAGTGCGCGCCATCAGTGCGCCGGAAATCGGCATCGGCGACAGGTCGCGCGGCACGCTCAGCGTCACCGGCGAACTCAACTTGTCGTCCGGCACGGCGGCCAGCAGCAGGCTGTTGCTGGCCGGCTCCGCCATATCGCTGGAATCGAATGTGACGGTGGCCGATACGCTGGGGCTGGTGTCCGACGGCGACATTGGACAAGTCAACAGCGCCATCAGCGCCGTCGGCGTGATGGCGCAGGGCGGCAGCGTGAACCTGTCCGGCAACAACACCGTGCAAAACCTGGCCGGTTCGGCCGGCAGCGGCGGGTTTGTGTTCAGCAATGCCGGTGCGCTCAATGTTGGCACGGTGGCCGCTGTCAGCGGCGTCACCCTGGCCGGCGACAATGCCGGCGAGATCGGTATCGAAGGCACGACCGTCAATGTGCGGCAGGCGCTGACGGCGCAATCCGGTTCGGTGCGGGTGACCGGCGCCACGGTCACGGTGGGCAATGGCGATACGCCGGCCAGCGCCGCAGTGACCGGCGCCAGCGTCACGCTCGACGGCGACCAGGTGGCGCTGCAATCGGGCGCGGTCATCAAGGGCGATAACGTGCGGTTCGAGGCCGCCAGCCTGGACCTGGCGGCCGGGTCGTCCACCACGGCGGGTGACGACCTGGTGATCAAGGTGAAATCCGGCAATGCCATGGCGCTGGGCGCCAATGCGGCCGATGCCGCCGGCACGCTCGGCCTCAGCACGGCGGAAGTGGCGACCGTGACGGCGGACCGTCTGGACGTGGTTGGCAGTGGCGGCAATGTGACGGTCAACGAATTGAACCTGAAGACGACCGGGCATATTCAAAACCATTTGCGGCTGGCGCAGTTCAACCATGTCACGCTGGCCGGGCCGGTGACGGTGCCGTACAACCTGACTGCCAGCGCCACCGGTACGGTGACGAATAATGCCAAGCTGACGGCGGTCAGCACCCACCTGTCCGGAGCGCATTTTGCCTTGGGCGCTGGCAGCGCCATCGTGGCGCCGAATGGCGTGAGCCTGACCGCAACGTCCGCGCCCGTGATTGCCATCGGCGCCGGCGGGGCGCCCGGTGAAGGCGGCATTGCGCTGTCCGACACCGTGCTGAAGAACATCGCCACCGACACCCTCACCATCGTCAATGGCAACGCCGGCGGCGGCATCGTGCTCAGCGCGCTGGACTTGAGCGGCACCGCGGCCTACAGCGATACGTCGGTGGTCTTGAACAGCGCCGGCGGCATTACCGTCACGGGCGCCGTAAAAGTGCCGGATTCGCTGTCCCTGAGCGCCTCGGGGGCGTTCCAGAACAGCGGCGCGATCCAGGCCAAATCGGTTGGTGTGTCCGCCGTCAATATGAACCTGGCCGGCGGCAGCACGATCACCGCCACCGACGCCGTGTCCTTGTCGTCGTTGACCGCCGGTTCGGTGGTGCTGGGCAGTGGCGCGGCGGATTCGGCCACGGTGCTGGGCTTGTCGGATACGGAATTGCGCACCATCAGCACGCCTGAGCTCAGTGTGCAGTCCACGCTGGGCACGGTCGAAGTGCGCGCGCTCAACCTGAGCGGCGCCGGCCCGACCGACAGCCTGTCGATCACCGGCGGCGGCATCAGTGTCACGGGCGCGGTTAACCTGCCGGGCACGCCGTCGCTGGCGCTGCTCGCCCTGGCGAGCGGCGTGACGCAGAGCGCACCCGTCACGGTGTCGTCGCTGTCGCTGACCAGCGCCGGCGGCGGCGTGGCCATGAACCAGGCCAATAACGTGGACACGCTGAGCGCCATCACCAGCGGCGGCAATGTGGCGTTCACCAATGCCCGTTCGCTGGCCATCGACCTGATATCGGCACCGGGCGGCAAGGTGACGCTGAACGCGGCCGGCAACATTGCCAGCGACAGCAGCCAGGCCATCCTGGCCGATACGCTGGACCTGACCGCCAGCGGCAGTATCGGCACCGGCACGCAGGCGCTCAACACCACGGTGTCCGTGCTGAGTGCGGAAAGCACGGCCACGTCGGGCAACACCCCGCTCAACATCACCAACCAGAATTACACGGTCAATCCGGTGAGCGCGCATGCGGGCCAGCTGACCGTCTATAAACTGAAGGTTGCCAACGGCAACGCTGGCGCGGTCACGCTGAACAACACTGGCGCAACCGTGGTGGACAGCACCGGCGTGGTGAAAACCGACAGCGGCAAGATCACCATCACGGCGCACAGCCCGCTGACGATCGACGGCACGGTGGAAACCGTCAGCGGCGACATCGACCTGACCGCCAGTTCGAGCACGTCGGGCAGCGACGCACTGACCTTTGCCTCCACCGCGCAAGTGAAATCGACCAGCGGCTTTATCAAGCTGGCGGCGGGGACCACGATTTCCGGTGTGACGACATCCACCGTGCAGGCCGCACCGGGCAAGCTGACGCAGATCGAGGACATGACCAATAACCCGACGCCGGCGCCGACGCCAGCGCCGACTGCGGCGCCAACGCAGCCGCCGACGGCGGCGCCGACGCAGACCCCGACGGCGGCACCAACCCAAACGCCAACGGCGGCGCCGACCCAGACCCCGACGGCGGCGCCAACGCAAACGCCGACGGCCGCGCCAACGCAGACCCCGACGGCGGCGCCGACGCAGCCACCGACGCCTGAGCCCACGCAAACGCCAACCGTCGCGCCAACGGTCGCGCCAACGGTCGCGCCAACAGTTGCGCCGACCCAGGCACCGACGGAAGCGCCGACGCAGCCTCCGACGCAAGCGCCGACACAAGCGCCGACGCAGGCGCCGACGCAGGCGCCGACACAAGCGCCGACGCAGGCGCCGACGCAGGCTCCGCCAACAGAACCGCCAACAGAACCGCCGACGCAAGCGCCGACCCAGGCCCCGACCCAGGCACCAACCCAGGCCCCGACCCAGGCGCCGACCCAGGCGCCGACCACGCCGCCAACGGCGGACATCTGCGTCATCGCGCCGAATTCGGCGCTGTGCGCCGTGCTGTCTCCGCCAACGGTGGAGGAGCCGACCAAGCCAGTGACCGTGGCAAGTTCGCAAGTGATCAACGTGCTCAATGACATCCAGCCGCCGGTCGCGCAATCCGAAGTCGTCAAGAAGGACCCGGTCCCTACCGCCGCACCGACGGAAGGCCCGGCAGCAACATCCGCGCCGGATGAAAAGACGGCAAAGGAAGAAACGAAAGAATCCAAATCAGCCGACAAGGGAACGACAAAAAATGAACAACCTGTCAAGAAACTCTATTGCAACTAAAGCCCTGCTGCTGATCGCGTTCTGGCTCAGCTGCACGTTTGCAATGGCGGCCCAAGTGGCCGGTACGGTGACCCAGCTGAGCGGGCCGCTGCTGGCCAAGAAGGCCAGTGGCGCCGTGAAAATCCTGTCGCTGAAGTCGGAAGTGGAGAGCGGCGATACGCTGGTGACGGAGAAAAACACCTATGCCATGGTGAAGTTCATCGACAACAGTGAAATCACGCTGAAGCCGGCGTCCCAGCTCACCATCGACAACTTTGCGTTCGATAACGCCAAGCCCGATGGCGACAGCGCCAGCTTCAACTTGCTGAAGGGCGGCATGCGCTCGGTCAGCGGGCTGCTGGGCAAGCGCAACAAGGAAAAGTTTGCGCTGAAGACGCCGGCCGCCACCATCGGCATCCGCGGCACCACCTTCATCGTCGATTATGTGCCAGGCGGCGAGGACACGGCGCTGGCATCGCTGCAGGCTTACCTGAACGCCAGCACGGCGGGCCTGGGCGACGCCGCGCCGATCGCGCCGCTGCAAATGGCCCAGCTGGCGGCGCCCAAGCCGGGCACCGGCAATCTGGCGCCCGGCCTGTACGTGCATGTGATCGACGGGATTATCAACCTGTCCAACCGGGGCGGGATCCAGTCGTTCAGCGCCGGGCAGTTCGGTTATACGGCCAGCATCATCAAGCCACCCGTCATCGTCCCGAACAACCCCGGCATCCAGTTCACGCCGCCGCCCGCGTTCCAGTCGTCGCAAGCGGCTGATACGAACAAGACACCGGCCAAGTCGAACGCGGTCGATTGCGAAGTCCGCTGACCGGGAAGGCCCTCGCCTGACTCCCTAAAGCAACACCCCGGTGCGCCGTCCTGGCGCACCGCTGCTTTCTCTCCCGAAATTGTGGTACAACGTCGCTTGACCTTCCCATCATGGGATGGTTCAAGCTGTCCGTATTACTGGAGCACACTTTGAAAGCAGACTATCCACCGCAACCCCATGTGTTGACGTTCGGCGTGCAGGGCATGACGTGCGCCTCGTGCGTGGCGCGGGTTGAACGCGCACTGGCCGCCGTGCCCGGCGTGGCCAGCGCCAGCGTCAACCTGGCCACGGAACAGGCGCGCGTCGAATCCCCGGCGCCGCTGGCGCTGGACGCCATGCGGGCGGCGCTCGACAAGGCCGGCTTTGGCGTGGCGCCTGACACCGGGGCCGTGGCGCCGGCCGGACCATCCGGCCGCAAGGAGCGCGCCGGCGGCCGTGCCGTGCTGTGGTCCGCCATGCTGTCGCTGCCGCTGATGGCGCCGATGGTGGCGGACTGGTTCGGTTACCGCCTGCTGTTGGCGCCGCAAACGCTGGCGCTGCTGCAATTTCTGCTGGCCACGCCGGTGCAATTCATTTTCGGCGCGCGCTTTTACAAGGCGGGCGTGAAAGCGTTGCTGGCCGGCGGCGGCAACATGGATTTGCTGGTGGCGCTGGGCACCAGCGCCGCCTATGGCACCAGCGCGTATCACCTGTGGCGGGCGGAAACCGCGCTGGGCTATGCGCACGCCCATGCCCACCTGTATTTCGAAGCGTCGGCCATGGTGATCACGCTGGTGTTGCTGGGCAAATGGCTGGAAGCGCGCGCCAAGCGGCAGGCGGTGTCCGCGATCCGCGCCTTGCAGGCGCTGCGGCCGGATGCCGCGCGGGTGCGCAAGTCCGGCACGGACATCGATGTGCCGATCGCGCAGGTCGCGGTGGGCGACGTGGTGGTGGTGCGGCCCGGCGAACGCATCGCCGTGGACGGCGTGGTGCTGGAGGGCGACAGCCAGGTCGACGAGGCGCTGATCACGGGCGAGAGCTTGCCGGTGGCGCGCGGTCCGGGCGAGCGGGTCACCGGCGGCGCCATCAATGGCGAAGGCTTGCTGCTGGTGCGGACCACGGCGATCGGCGCGGAAACCGTGCTGGCGCGGATTATCCGCCTGGTGGAAGCGGCGCAGGGCGCCAAGGCGCCCGTGCAGCGGCTGGTCGACCAGGTCAGCGCCATCTTTGTGCCGGTGGTGCTGGTGGTGGCGGCGCTGACCTATGGCGGCTGGTGGTACACCGGCGCCGAACCGGAACTGGCGCTGATGCATGCGGTGGCGGTGCTGGTGATCGCCTGCCCGTGCGCGCTGGGACTGGCCACGCCGGCCGCCATCATGGCCGGCACCGGCGCCGCCGCGCGCCACGGCATCCTGGTCAAGGACATGCAGGCGCTGGAACTGGCGCAGCGCATTACCACGGTGGTGTTCGACAAGACCGGCACCCTGACGGAGGGAAAACCGGTGCTGGCGGCGCTCGAGTCGCACGCCACCGACCGCCAGCGCTTGCTGGTGCTGGCGGCCGCCATGCAGCGCGGCAGTGAACATGCCCTGGCGCGCGCCGTGGTCGGCGCGGCGGCGCAGCGCGATCTGGCGGTGCCTGCCGCCGTCGGTGTGACGGCCATGCCGGGCCGGGGCCTGTCCGCCAGCGTGGAAGGCATGCCGCTGCTGCTGGGCAGCGCGCGCCTGATGCGGGAACATCATATTGCGCTAGCGCCGCTGGCAAACCTGGCGGCGGAGCTGGAGCAGGGCGGCCATACCGTGTCCTGGCTGGCCGACAGCGCCCGCCATGAGTTGCTGGGTTTGCTGGCCTTTGCCGATCCCGTCAAGCCGACCTCGGCGGGCGCAATCCTCGCGCTGCATGCGCGGGGCATTGCCACCGTCATGCTGACCGGCGACAACGCGGGGGCGGCGGAGCGGGTGGCGCGGGTGGCGCCGGTGCTGGCGGTGGAATCCGGGTTGCTGCCGGAAGACAAGACGCGCCGCATCGTCGAGCTGAAGGCGGACGGCGGCGTGGTGGCGATGGTGGGTGACGGCATCAACGACGCCCCGGCGCTGGCGGCGGCCGATGTCGGCATTGCCATGTCCGGCGGCGCCGATGCGGCCATGCATGCGGCGGGCATCACCCTGATGCGCGCCGACCCCGCGCTGGTGGCCGGGGCCATCGATATTTCGCGCCGCACCGTGCGCAAGATCCGCCAGAACCTGTTCTGGGCCTTTGTCTACAACCTGGCCGGCATCCCGCTGGCGGCCGCCGGACTGCTGAACCCGATGGTGGCCGGCGCCGCCATGGCCGCCAGTTCCGTCAGCGTGGTGGCCAATGCGCTGTTGCTGCGGCGCTGGAAGCCTACCCTTCCCAAGGAAAAACCATGAACATCGGCCAGGCGGCGCAGGCGTCCGGCGTCAGCGCCAAGATGATCCGCTATTACGAGAGTATTGCGCTGCTGAAGGCGGCGTCGCGCTCCGACGCCGGCTACCGCAAGTACAGCGCGGACGATGTGCATACCTTGCGCTTTATCCGCCGCGCGCGCAAGCTGGGGTTTTCGCTGGAACAGATCCGCGACTTGCTGGCGTTGTGGCAAGACCGTGAGCGCGCCAGCGCCGACGTCAAACGCATCGCCAGCGCGCACGTCGACGACCTCGATGCGCGCATCCGGGAGTTGACGGAAATGCGCGATACCCTGGCGTCGCTGGCCGATGCTTGCTGCGGCGATACCCGGCCGGAATGTCCGATCCTGGGCACGCTCGGCGCCCCGGACGCTAGCGGATAAACATCCACACCGTCAGCACCAGGCCGACGGCCACCACGAACAGCCGCATGGCACGTTCGGGCATGCGGTGGATCAGCCACGAGCCGCACAAGCCGCCGGCAATGCCGCCCACGCACAGGGCCAGCGCGGCCGGCCAGCTGATGCGGTCGGACAGGGCGAACACCAGCGTGGCGGAGCAGTTCATGGCCATCGCCAGCATGTTCTTGGTGGCGGTCGCCATGCGGATCTGCTGGCCGGCGATGGTCAGCGCGGCCAGCATCAGAAAGCCGATGCCGCCGCCGAAATAGCCGCCATACACGGCAATGCACGACTGCACCGTGGCCAGCGCCCAGGTCGGCATGCCTTCCACCGCGTGCAGCGGCTGGCTGCGGAAACTGCCCCAGGCAAACACCGAGGTGGCAAACAGCACCAGCCACGGCACCAGCTTGGCGAAGAACGTGGGCGGCGTGACCATCAGCAGCAGGGCGCCGAAAATGCCGCCGATAAAGCTGATCATGAACAACTGGCGGAACGTCAGTCCCGCCACGCCGCCGGCCAGCGTGCGCCCCGCCACGGCGGACGTGGTCTGGCTGGGGAACATCGCGATGGTGGAGGTCATGTTGGCCGCGACCGGATCGAGCCCGGCCAGCAGCAGGGTCGGGAAGGTGATGAAGGAGCCGCCGCCGGCCAGCGCATTTTGCACCCCCGCGAACAGCCCGGCCGCGGCAATGATGATGACAGTGGACAGCTCCAGGGCGGGGACGGCGGGCATAGGGTCGGGTCAGAGTGGCGGCCGGCCAATTATAGCCGCGCGGATATCGCCGTGCCGATGTCGCCGTGCGGGTCAGCGCGCGCCGGTGACCGGGAAACCCGCGTCGGCAATCGCACCGCGCACCTCGTCGAGCGTGCGGCCCGAGACCACGGTGACGCTCTTCGCCGCCAGGTCGACCTCGACCTTCGCCGCCGCATCGAGCCGCTGCACGGCGCGTGTCACGCTGGCCGCGCAGCCGCCGCAGGTCATGTCTTGCACTTCGAATGTATACATGGTGTTGCTCCTGAAGAGGGGGGAAGTATCACTGTAAACCTTCCTGCGGTAGGAAGGTCAAGTGTTTCACCCCATGGGGGATGCAAAAAGCCCCGCGCACCTTGCGATGCGCGGGGCTTGGCTTGCCGCGGCTTGTGAGGCCGCCGCGGTCGATTACAGCACGTCGGAAGCGTGATCTGCCAGGCGCGAGCGTTCGCCGCGCGCCAGGGTCACATGGCCGCTGTGGGTCCAGCCTTTGAAGCGGTCCACCACGTACGTCAGGCCGGACGAGCCTTCGGTCAGGTAAGGCGTGTCGATCTGCGCGATGTTACCCAGGCACAGGATCTTGGTGCCCGGACCGGCGCGCGTCACCAGGGTCTTCATCTGCTTCGGCGTCAGGTTTTGCGCCTCGTCGATGATGAGGAACTTGTTGACGAAAGTGCGGCCACGCATGAAGTTCAGCGACTTGATCTTGATGCGCGAGCGGATCAAGTCCTGCGTCGCGGCGCGGCCCCACTCGCCGCCTTCGCCGTCGGACTTGTTCAGCACTTCCAGGTTGTCGTCGAATGCGCCCATCCACGGCGACATTTTTTCTTCTTCCGTACCAGGCAGGAAACCGATGTCCTCGCCCACCGGGACCGTGACCCGGGTGACGATGATTTCGTTATACAGCTTGGTTTCCAGTACCTGCGCCAGACCGGCCGCCAGGGCCAGCAGGGTCTTGCCGGTGCCGGCCTGGCCCAGCAGTGTGACGAAGTCGCACTCCGGGTTCATCAGCAGGTTCAGCGCGAAATTCTGCTCGCGGTTGCGCGCCGTGACGCCCCACACATTGTTCTTGTTGTGCGAGTAGTCGCGCAGGGTTTGCAGGACGGCGGTCTTGCCGTTGATCTGCTTCACCTGCCCGTAAAATGGCGCTTCGCCATTGTTCGGCTCCAGGAACACGAACTGGTTGACCAGCAGCGAGGAAATGAAGGGGCCGGTGACGCGATAGAACGTCGCGCTCTGGCCATTTTTATTCTCCTGCCAGGATTCCATGTCCTTGCCATGCTTGTCCCAGAAGTCGTTCGGCAATTGCACGATGCCGGAATACAGCAAGTCCGTATCTTCCAGCACGTGGTCATTGAAGTAATCCTCGGCCGGCAGCGCCAGCGCGCGCGCCTTGATGCGCATGTTGATGTCTTTCGACACCAGTACCACGGCGCGGCCCGGCTGGTCCGCTTCCAGCGAACGCACCACGGCCAGGATCTGGTTGTCGGCTTTGCCTTGCGGCAGGCCTTCCGGCAAGTCCGCCATGTGCAGCTTGGTCTGGAAGTACAGGCGGCCCTTGGCATCCTTGTTGCCCAGCTTGGACAGCGCGATGCCCGATTCGATGGCGTCATCGTCCGTGTCCGCCATCAGCGCATCGAGCGTGCGCGAGACCTGGCGGGCGTTGCGGGCCACCTCGGACATGCCCTTCTTGTGGTTGTCCAATTCCTCCAATGTCATCATCGGCAGGTAGACATCGTGTTCCTCGAAGCGGAACAGCGACGACGGATCGTGCATCAGCACATTGGTGTCGAGCACGAACAGCTTGGTCAGGCCGGCCTGGTCCGCATGGCGGCTGGACGACGACTTGACGGTGACTTCATGTTCCTTGTGTTTGACCGGATGCGGGCCATCGACCGCCACCGGCGGCGTTTTGCCGCGCAGCGATTTGACCTTGGCTTTCGGCGTGGGCGAAATTTCCTCGGTCAGCGGCACGTGCACATGCGGTTCCGCCACCGGCGCCGCTTTGGCGGCCTTGGCGGCAGGTTTGCGCGCAGGCTTGGCGGCTGGCGCTTCCGCGACGACGGGTACGACAGGGACTGCTTTTACGGCTTTTGCTACGGGCACCGCCTTCACGGATGCTTTTTTAGGCGCGGGTGGCGCCTCTTCTTCCACGGGCAAAGGCACGGGACGGGCGCCGCTGGCCTTCGGGTAATCTTTTGCGAGCAGCAGGGTCGCTGGCTTGCTTGGCATTTTTGGCAGTGGCATCAGTATCTCGATCTAAAAAAAGCTTGATGGGTCCGCCCATTGGATACGCCGCGCAAGTAGCGGCGCATGGGGTGGATGCTGACGGAAAGGTAAAACGAGACTGCCGCGGGCGAGGAACGCCCGGATTGGGTACCGGGAGGTGGCATACGCCACCGGGTACAGTGGGTGGGTGAACGAGTTTGACTCAAAGTACGTTAGTTTGTGACGAATTCCAAAACTTCATCCACGTGAGTTGCAACCTTCACGCCTCTCCATTCTTTCACCAATCGGCCTTGAGCGTCAACGATAAACGTGCTGCGCTCAATGCCCCTGACAGTCTTACCGTACATTTGCTTCATCTTCATGACATTGAAGAGAGCGCAGACGGTTTCATCGGGGTCGGAAATCAATTCAAACGGCAGTCCCAGTTTCGCCTTGAAGTTTTCGTGCGAACGCAGCGAATCGCGGCTGATGCCATAAATCTCCACACCGGCCGCCTGGAACTGGTCGTACGCATCGCGGAACGCCATGTTTTCAGTGGTGCAGCCCGGGGTATTGTCCTTCGGGTAGAAGAACAGCACCGTGCGCGTGGCCGGGCGGCCCAGCAGCTGGAACGTCTGGCCGCTGGTCATGGCGGCGGAAAAGTCGGCGAGGGGTGCAACAGTTTGGCTGTCAGCCACGGAGGTTCTCCTGGAACGGATGGCGCTGTTTTCGGTGCTGGCAGCGTACCCAGCAGTTGGAATGTGGGGGCGATGCGGGATATTTCAACGCCGCAATGTTGTTATTTCTTCTCAACGATCAGCGCCAGCGTCACTTTGCGGCCTTCACCCATCAAAATATTGTAGGTGCGGCACGCGGCGTTGGTGTCCATGCATTCCACGCCGATGTGCTTGCTGATCAGGGGATTGGTCAGGCGCGGATGCGCGAAGCGCTGGCGTTCGCCGGTGCCGAGGATGACGACATCGGGCTGGTCTTGCGCCAACAATTCAAAGTGTTCCACCGTGAGCGCCTCGAACGATTCCACCGGCCAGGCGCGGGGCGCGATTTCCGGCAGCATATACAGGCTGTAATCGAACGGCTGGGCATTGATTTCGACCCCACCAGGGAAGTAGCCGGTCACGGTCTGGTATTGCTGGGTGCTGCTGGGATGGAGCTTCATAGCGTGTATCTGAGCGTAAAGTAGCGTAATTTGGCGTAAAGGGACGCGATTTCTATTGGTATTGTAACGTTTTCACGCGATCCGGGGTCCCCGGCAGTTGCTTTAATGGGGCGCTTTCGGCAGAATGGGTATTTTCTCCATGCACCAAAAAGTCACATTGACGCGCACGTAAATGAATTTTCCAAGTCATCTGACCGAATTTTCTAGCGCGGGATGCGCCAAAAGCCACCAAGAAAGTTAGGATCAGATTTTGCGACCGGTTCAAAAATCGAACAAGCTGGCGGAAGTTTGCTATGAAATCCGCGGTCCCGTGCCTGAAAAGGCGCGCCAGATGGAAGAAGAGGGCCACAAGATCACGAAGCTCAATATCGGCAACCTGGCCGTATTCGGTTTCGACCCGCCGGACGAAATCGTCCACGACATGATGGTCAACCTGCCGAACGCGGCGGGCTACACCGATTCCAAAGGCATGTTCGCGCCGCGCAAGGCCGTCATGCACTACACGCAGGGCAAGAAAATCGCCGGCGTCGCCATCGACGACATCTACCTGGGCAATGGCGCATCCGAACTGATCGTGATGTCGATGAATGCGCTGCTCAACACCGGCGACGAAGTACTGGTGCCGGCGCCGGATTACCCGCTGTGGACCGCGGCGGTCAGCCTGTCCGGCGGCACGCCGGTGCACTATGTGTGCGACGAGCAGCAGGACTGGTTCCCGGACATCGAGGACATGCGCAAGAAGATCACGCCGAATACCAAGGCGATCGTCGTGATCAACCCGAACAACCCGACCGGGGCGCTGTATCCGGATGAAATCCTGCTGCAGATTATCGAACTGGCGCGCCAGCACCAGTTGATCATCTATGCGGATGAAATCTACGACAAGGTGCTGTACGACGGCAATGAACACACGTCGATCGCCTCGCTGGCGGACGACATCCTGTTCGTGACGTTCAACGGCTTGTCGAAAAACTACCGTTCCTGCGGCTACCGCGCCGGCTGGATGGTGGTGTCGGGCGAAAAACGCCATGCCAAGGATTACATCGAAGGCCTGAACATGCTGGCTTCGATGCGTTTGTGCGCAAACGCGCCGGGCCAGTTTGCCATCCAGACTGCGCTCGGAGGCTACCAGTCCATACAGGACCTGGTGGGGCCGGGCGGGCGCCTGTTGAAGCAACGCGATCTGGCTTACCAGCTGCTGACCGATATCCCGGGCGTCACCTGCGTCAAGCCGAAAGCCGCGCTCTACATGTTCCCGCGTCTTGATCCGAAGATCTACCCGATCGCGGATGACCAGCAGTTCGCGTACGACCTGCTGGCGGAAACCAAAGTACTTATCGTCCAGGGCACCGGATTCAACTGGATTGCGCCTGACCACTTCCGCGTCGTATTCTTGCCGAATACCGACGACATGACGGAAGCGTTCGGACGTATCGCGCGCTTCATGGAAGGCTATCGCAAGCGCCACGGCAGCCCAATCTGATCACAACGAAAAAACCACCACCATTATGAAACCCATCAAAGTAGGCTTGTTAGGCATCGGCACCGTAGGCGCCGGCACGTTCAACGTATTGGCACGCAACCAGGAAGAGATTACCCGCCGCGCAGGCCGGGGTATTGAAATTGTTGCCGTGGCCGACCTGAACACTGCACGTGCCATCGAGCTGACCGGCGGCAAATGCAAAGTCGTGGCCGACGCGCGTGAAATCGTCAACGATCCGGAAATCGATATCGTCATCGAACTGATCGGCGGCTATGGCATCGCGCGCGAACTCGTCCTGCAAGCGATCGCCAATGGCAAGCATGTGGTGACCGCCAACAAGGCGCTGCTGGCCACGCACGGCAATGAAATTTTCGCCGCGGCCCAGGCCAAAGGCGTGATGGTGGCGTTCGAGGCGGCGGTGGCCGGCGGCATCCCGATCATCAAGTCGCTGCGCGAAGGCCTGACCGCCAACCGCATCCAGTGGCTGGCCGGCATCATCAACGGCACCACCAACTTCATCCTGTCCGAAATGCGGGACAAGGGCCTGGACTTCGACACCGTGCTGAAAGAAGCCCAGCGCCTGGGTTACGCCGAAGCCGACCCGACCTTCGACATTGAAGGCGTCGACGCCGCCCACAAAGCCACCATCATGTCCGCGATCGCGTTCGGCATCCCGGTGCAGTTCGACAAGGCGCACGTGGAAGGCATCACCAAGCTGCAGGCGGTGGACATTCAGTACGCCGAGCAACTGGGCTACCGCATCAAGCTGCTGGGCATCGCCAAGCGCGCCGTGGTGAACGGCGTCGAAGGCATCGAGTTGCGCGTGCACCCGACCCTGATCCCGTCCAAGCGCCTGATCGCCAACGTGGAAGGCGCGATGAACGCCGTGCTGGTGCAGGGCGACGCCGTCGGCGCCACCCTGTACTACGGCAAAGGCGCGGGCGCCGAGCCGACCGCGTCGGCCGTGATCGCCGACCTGGTCGACATCACCCGCCTGGCCACGGCCGATCCGGAACACCGCGTGCCGCACCTGGCGTTCCAGCCCAATGCGCTGACCGACATTCAGATCTTGCCGATGTCGGAAATCACCACCAGCTATTACCTGCGCCTGAACGTGGTGGACCAGCCTGGCGTGCTGGCCAACCTGACCCGCATCCTGGCCGACGCGACGATTTCGATCGACGCCATGATGCAAAAGGAACCGGCCGACAACGAGACCCGCACCGACATCGTGATCCTGACGCACCAGACGCAGGAAAAGAACGTGGTGGCGGCCATCGCCAAGATGGAAGCGCTGTCCACCGTGCTGGGTGAAGTGACCAAGATCCGTTTGGAAAACCTGAGCTGACCGGCACGGGGTTCACAAGGAAAGCGGCGCCAGGTGCGCCGCTTTTTTTACGCGCTCACCGGCTTGGGCACAAACGTTTCTTCGATCAGGCGCACGGCGCTGGCCACGCCATTGTCCTGCGCCATCGCGTGTGCCGCCGCTTGCGCCCGCTGCGCCAACGATGGCGTATCCAGCACTTCCGTGATGCGCGCCGCCAGCTTCCTGGCGGTCACGTTGCGCACATGCAGTGGTTTGCCCGCGCAGCCCAGGCGCTGCAACTCCCGGCCCCAGTGCTCTTGTTCACTGATGTGCGCGATGACCACGGAAGGCAGGCCCGCCAGCGTGACCGATTGCGTGGTGCCCGCGCCGCCATGGTGGACCACGGCGCGGCAGCGCGGGAACACCGCATGGTGCGGGGCGGCGCCGATATACAGGATGTCGTTGTCCGAGGTGAAGCCGCAGGCCTGCGCGTTGCTGCTTTGGATGATGGCACGGCAGCCGGCCAGCCGCGCCGCTTGCGTCAGCAGTTGCAAGGCATTGCGTTGCAACTCGGGGTCGCGCGGCATCCAGCTGCCCGTGGTCATGTACACGGGCGCTTCGCCCGCCGCAAGAAACTCGGCCAGTTCGGCGCTGACTTGGCCTTCGAGCTGCATGTTTGGCATGTCGAGGAACCCCGTGACCTGGAACGCTTCCGGCCAGTCCGGTTGCCGCGCGCAGATGGCCGGGCTGACGCCGACCACGGTCAGGCGCCGCGACAGCCATACCTCGTTCACCACATCGCGCACCGGCGGCAAGTTCATGCGTTTGCGCAGCCGGTTGGCATAGGGCCCCAGCGTGCGTTGCATCGCCGCGCGCGTCAGCCACCACAACAAACGGTTGCCGGCCCGGCCGAACGGATGCGCGACCGGGCAATTCCAGGCGCTGGGCACGGCGGCATGCGACAGCACGACGCTGACATAGGGCTTGCCCGCGTGTTCGGCCGCCACCTGCAGCGGATGCAGGAAGTAATGGCCGATTAACACATCGCATTCCGTGCTCAATTGCCGGGCCGCGACAAACATGGGTTCTTCCGCCGGCAAGTAGCAGTGGTCCATCAGCGACGCCATCTGCGTCATCGGATTGCGCATGCGGACGGCGGCCGCGCCTACGCGTTCCGCCGCGTCGGGCGCGATGACAGGGGACGCGATCGTGCGTAATGTGACCCCGGCAGGGGAAGAGATGCCGGCATAGGCGGCGCTGTCCACACAGGTGATGGCGAGCGTGACGTCGTGTCCCGCCCGTTGCAAACCGTCCGCCAGCGCAAGGAAGGGGCGGATATCGCCGTGGCTGCCCCAGGTCTGCATGCCGATTTTCATTGCGGTTTCCAAGTTGCAAAAAACGCCATCGTGACATGAACCTGGCGAGGGTGCAAATATCCGAGCCGTTGCAGCCCGCCGATGTGGTCACGGCCGTGCGGGGGATGAAACAACACTCTTGAAAAATATTATTTAAAAATTAATCCAATGCGGGGAATGGAATTCTCTGTATTCCCAATTTTCAGAAGTTTCTCCTGAAGCATGTTTGTGTCATTGACATTGAGAATGTTAAATATAGAATTTGCCAAATAACTAATAAGCCCGATGAGGAACGTATGGTGGAGCGCTTCAAGTCCATTAAATCCGTTGCGCTGTATGCGGCGATCCTGGCCGGTGGCTTGGCGGCGGGAACCGGCGTGGCCAATGTCGTGCCGCTGCTGAAGTCTTCCCACACGACAGCGGACAATACCGTGTATTTCCAGGCCTACCAGAGCAAGGTGGTGCTGTACGGCACCGCGTCCTGCGGTTATTGCGCCAAGACCCGCGCGTACCTGAAGGAGCGGAAAATCGCCTATGCCGACCTCGATGTCGAACAATCCGCCCAGGCGCAGCGCGAATTCAAACAGTTCGGCGCGGGCGGCGTGCCTTATCTGCTGATCGGCGACCGCCGTATCCAGGGTTTCAATACCAATGCGATCGACAGCGCATTGCAGAAACTGGCGAATTAATATTTCCGGCATTTTCCCGTGATCCGCGGGATTCACATGGCTGCCTGTATCAGACGGCGGGCAGCCAGGCATTCCTATCGTCTTTTATTGTGGAGGAAAATCAGCATGTCCAAGAAGTTCAGCAAGCTCCTGTGCCTGTTCCTGTTTGCCGCTGGTTTCGGTGGCGCAATGACCGCCAGCGCGGACGACAATGCGTGCTACAGCACGTGCATCATGAAATATGAAGATTGCAAAACCAAGCCATGGCTGTCGGCCGGCTATTGCTCATACCGCTTCCAGAGCTGCCTGGCCGCCTGCGATGGCACGCCACCGGGTGCTTAACCGCTGAACGCTGGATAAAAAAACCGGGCAACGATCACTCGCGGCCCGGAAAAATACGCTGGGTAAAGCCACTTCAACTGCGTGTTACACCTGCGGGTAGGCAGGCTTACTGCGGGGATACCACTACTGCGGGGTACTGCCACTACGGGTACTTCTGCTTCACGGGTGCTGCTACTTCAGGGGTACTGCTACTTCAGGGCTACTGCTACTTCAGGGCTACTGCGCAGGGGACTGCACGGCATTATTTCGCCACCGTCAATTCGCTCTTCACTTCCTTCACACCTTCCACGCTGGAGGCGGCCTGGATGGCCTTGGTGCCGGTATCGGTATTGGCAACCTGGCCCGACAGCGTGACCACGCCCTGGGCGGTACTCGCCGAAACCCCTTTGAAGTCAGCCAGCGCGGCTTTGACTTTGGCGTTCAGTGCGCTGTCAGCCGTGGCGACAGCGGCGCCGGCCATGGCGCCTTCCTGCTGGCCAGCGGCAATAGCAGGGGACAGGGCGGCGGCGCTGAAAGCGGTGAAGGCGGCGGCGGCGAGCAGGCGGGAAATGGTATTCGTCATATTCGTTACTCCATAAAGGTTGTTCAAGAACGCCTTGTGACGTTGATCTCCTTACAGCAAAGGGCGTGCCAGCTCATTGATTTCTTTATAAATCAATGAGTTAAGATTAATTGTTGATGCGTGGAATGATTTGCTGCAGGGGTTTTGTCGGGCGGTGGCGACAGCTTTCGGCCGGCGCCCGCGTCAATCGAGGAAAATCAAAGGTTTGCGAGTGTCGCCACGGAGCGACAAGGGTCAGGTTTCGGTGCGGAACAGCGCCGCGTCGAGTTCATGGCGCTGCAGCAGGCGATAAAACTCCGTGCGGTTGCGCTCGGCCAACCGGGCCGCGTCCGCCACATTGCCATCGGTCAGCTTCAGCAATTGCACCAGGTATTGCCGCTCGAAGCGCTGCTTGGCCGCGGTATAGCTGAGCACTTCCAGCGACGGCACCTTCAGCGCGCGCTGCACCAGCGACAGCGGCGCCAGGCTGGAGGTGGCCAGCGCGCACACGTGTTCCACCACATTGACCAGTTGCCGCACATTGCCGGGCCAGGCCGCGCGCGTCAGCGCTTCCAGCGCGTCGGGCGCAAAGCCGGTCACCTGCTTGCCATACTTGGCGGCCAGCGATTGCAGGAAGCGCGTGGCCAGCAGCGCAATGTCTTCACGCCGCTGCGACAGCGGCGGCAGGGTCAGGGTGATGACGTTGAGCCGGTAATACAAATCCTCCCGGAACTGGCCTTCGCGCATGGCCGCGTCCAGGTCGCGGTGGGTGGCCGACAGGATGCGCACGTCGACCGGCCTGCCGCTATCGGCGCCCAATTGCCGCACGACCCGCTCCTGCAGCACGCGCAGCAGTTTGACTTGCAGCATCAGCGGCATGTCGCCGATTTCATCGAGGAACAGGGTGCCGCCGTCCGCCGCCTGCACCAGGCCTTCGCGCGCCCCGACCGCGCCGGTGAAGGCGCCTTTGACATGGCCGAACAATTCCGACTCCAGCAAGGGTTCGGGGATCGCGCCGCAATTGACGGCAATGAACGGCGCCTTGGCGCGGCGGCTGGCACGGTGAATGGCGCGCGCCAGCAATTCCTTGCCGGTGCCGCTTTCACCACGGATCAGCACGCTGGCGTCGGATGCGGCCACCAGCCGCGCTTCGGCCAGCAATTCCGCCATGGCATGGCTGCGGCTGACGATTTCTTCGCGCCACTGCTCGCCATCGGCCCCTTGCGCTTGCGGCGGGGCGCTCAGCTGCAAGCCTTGCGCGATGCGTTCCAGCAGCACCTTCGCATCGAACGGTTTCGTCAGGTAAGCGAAGGCGCCCAGCCGGGTGGCTTCCACCGCGTCGGGGATGGTGCCGTGCGCCGTCAGCAGGATCACCGGCAGCGCCGGATGGCGCGCCCGGATGTGCTGGAACAGCGCCATGCCGTCCTTGCCCGGCAGGCGGATATCGCTGACCACCAGCGACGGCAGCGCAATGTCGAGCTGCGCCAAGGCGGCTTCGGCGCTGGCCACGGCGGTGACCGCATAGCCGTTGGCGGACAGCCGCAGCGACAGCAGCCGCAGCAGGTCGGCGTCATCGTCCACCAGCAGGATGGCGGCGCCCTTGTGCAGCATATGGTTATCGTTGGCGTTCATTGGTGGTTCCCCTGGCAGGCAGGTTGCGCTCGATGGCCTTGAGGCTCTCCAGCGTTTCCGTGAGTTGATCGATCTTGCGCTGGCTTTCCTTCAGCTGCGCCTGCTGCTTGTCGGCGTGTTCCGTCAAGCGGCGCAGCTCCTGGCATTGCGCGGACAGCAGCGCGGCCAGTGGCGCCAGCGGGTGGGTGGTGTAGGCCACCGTGTCGAATTGCGCCTGCGCGCGCGCCAGGTCGCCCGCGCCGCGCGTCCACAGCAACACCATGCCCGTTTGCAGCGCCACCCGTGGCGCCGGTTGGCGCAGGCCCAGCATGGCCAGTTCTTGCAGCAATTCCCCCTGCGACATGCGGCGTACCTGCTGGTGGTAGGCCAGCAGCGGCGCGGTTTCATCGGGCAGCATCAGGGTGGCGGGCGGCGGCGCCTCCATGGCGGGCCGGGGCAGCTCGATGGAAGCGGGCGCCGGCAACAGCGGCGTGCCGCAACCGGCCAGCAGCGCGGCCAGCAGCAGCGTGGCCGGCAGCAGGACAAGTGGCACTAACCCGGGCGGCAGCAACCCGGGCGGCAACAGCTCAGGCGGCAGCCCGGGCGGCGGCATCGCCGGCGGCGGGGCAGGCGCAGCGGGGGCCGCGCCGGGAAGGTCATGGTCTGTCGTCATAGGGCAGGTCAATCTGGAATAGGGCGCCACCCGTGGATGGCACCAGGCGCAGTGCGCCGCCATGCGCCTGGATATATTCGCGCACGATGGCCAGCCCGATGCCGTTGCCACGGCGGGCGCCGGCGGGCTGGCGTTGGCCCTGGTAAAACGGTTCGAAAATGCGTTCGACATCGTGCGGCGCCACGCCGGGCCCTTCATCGCGGCATGCAATCATGAGCCTGCCGTTCGCCTCCGACAGCGTGAACGTGACCGTGCCGCCGTGCGGTGAAAAGCGCAGCGCATTCGACAGCAAATTACCCAGCGCCGCTGTCATCAAGTCCGCGTCCAGCGCCAGCGGGCGCGCCGCGCCCGTCACTTCGCAGCGGACCCCGCGCGCCTGGCTTTGCAGGCGCTGGGCAGCGATCACGCTGTCGAGCAGTGCGCGCGGGTCGGTCATGGCGCGGCGCAGCCGCTGGGCCGCGAAGCCCGCTTCATTGAAGCGCAATAAATCTTCAATTTGCACCTGCAGCGAACTGGTGTTCTGGCGCAGGATGGCGGCAATTTCCCGCTGCTGCGCGGACAGCGGCCCCGGCACTTCGTCTTCCAGCAGCGAGACCCCTTCCACCAGCGCCGCCAGCGGCGTCTTCAATTCATGCGACACGTGGCGCACGAAGCGCGCCTTGTCCGCTTCCACTTCCGCCAGCCGCACGCGCAGCCAGTCCAGCTGCGTGCCGAGCCGGCGCAAGTCGCCCGGGCCCTGCACGGCAATCACCTCGTCATAACGGTTGCCGCCCAGGCGGCCGATGGCCTGTTCAATCTGCTTTAACGGCCGCGACAGCCAGGCGCCGAAACCCAATGCGAGTATCGCCGCCAGCGCCACCGCGACGATGACCTGGCTGGTCAGCAGGCGCCGGCGCTGGTCCAGTTCATCGAGCAGCGCCTGGTTGCGGCGCTCGACCTCATGCCGCACCGCGTCTTCCAGCAACTGGCTCAGTGCGGGCAGGCCGGACAGCGCCTGGTCCAGGGTCTGGTTCAGCGCCCGGCGGGACAGGGCGGGGGGACGGTTGCGGGAGTCGAGCACGGCCGCCACCGCGTCGCCGCGCGCCTGCCAGTCAGCGATGGCGGTACGCCGGGCGGCGGGAACGCCGGCGGCAATCGCGGCCAGCGCCGCTTGCGCTTCGCGCCATGCCTCGGCATAGCGCTCGCGGAAGGCGGGATCATCGAGCACGAGGTATTGGCGTGCGCTGCGTTCCATCGCGACGCCGCGTTCGCCGAGGCGCTGCGCCTGGCCGGCCAGCGCGACCGCGTGCCGGCCCGCCTCGCGGCTATGGTCGGCAAGGCGGTCCAGGGTCAGCAGGGCGTGCACGGATGTGGCGCCGAGCAGCGCCGCAATCAGTACGAAGACGCCCAGCGATAGTTGTCGAAACGAAAGTTCCGGGAACATGGGCGCTATCAGGAAAGTCAGGCAGGGCGGGTTAGCAGGTGGCGCGATGATAGTCCAACGGCGGGAAACACGGCGTCCGTTTGGCACCCCATCAGAGCAGTGCCCCGGCGGCGGTGCTGAACGCGTAGGGCGGTTTTGCCGGCAAAGCCGCCATGCATGCGCCGCCACCAGCGCGTGCTGAAGCGCTGCGTACGCATGGCGGCTTTCGCCATGGCGAAAACCACCCTACGGAATGACGCTATCAGCCAGGAAAGGCGACCGTGACTTTCAGGCCCCGGCCACCGGCGCCATCGGACAGCGATACCGTGCCGCCATGCAGCACCGCGATATCGCGCACGATGGCCAGGCCCAGCCCGGCCCCGCCCGGGTTGGCCTGCATCGAGGCGGCGGCCCGGTAAAACGGCGAGAACACGCGCTCCCGCTCGGTGATCGGGATGCCCGCACCGCTGTCTTCGACTTCCAGCAGCAGGCGGGAGGCGCCGGGCAGCACGCGCACCGTGACGCTGCCGCCGGGCGGCGTGTAGCGCAACGCGTTGTCGACCAGGTTCGACACCATTTCCTGCAACAGCAGCGGCTGGCCGCGCACGATGGCTTCCTGCTCGGCTTCCAGCGCCAGGTCGATCTGCTTGTTCACGGCCGACACCGCCAGTTGCAGCGCCACGTTTTGCGCCAGTTCGCGCAAGCCCACCGGCACCGGCGCCACGTCGCCGCTGTGCTCGATGCGGGCCAGCATCAGCAGGCGGTTGGCCAGGTGCACGGCGGCGTCGGTGGTGGCGGCAATGCCGGACACCATGGCGCGCAAGGCTGCGCGCTCGTCGGCACGGAGCGGCGCTTCACCTCGGCCGATTTCCCGCAGCGCCAGTTCCGACTGGGTTTTCAGGACCGTCAGCGGGGTGCGCAACTGGTGCGACGCATCGGCAATAAAGCGCCGCTGCGACGCGATCAGGCTGCGGATGCGCGACATCGAGCCATTCATGGCTTCCACCAGCGGCCGCACCTCGCGGTGCACCAGCGCGGGATCGACATCATGCAAGTCCGAGGCGCTGCGCATTTCCACCTCCGCCCGCAACCGCATCAGCGGGCGCAACACCAGCCGCACGGCAAACCACACCAGCAAGGCTGCCGCCAGCACCACCCAGGCTTGCCACGCCAGCGTGTCGCGCAAGATCTGGGTCGACAGGCCGCGCCGCGCATCGGTGGTTTCCGCCACCTGGATCAGGGCCATGCCGCGCATGGAGTCGTCAAACACCGGCTGCACCAGCGCGGCGATACGCACCGGCTGGCCGTTGTAGTCCGCGTGATAAAAGCGCACCAGCGCCGGATACGCTTCCGAGCGCGGCACGTGCGGCGGCACCGGCGGCAAGTCGCCAAAGCCGGACACGGTTTCACCTTTCAGTCCCGTCACCTTGTAATAGATGCGGCCCAGGGTGTCGGTCTCGAAACTGTCGAGCGCCACATACGGCACGTCGACCACCACCTTGCCGCCGCTGATCGAGACCCGTTCCGCCAGCGCGCGGGTGGAGGCCAGCAGCGAGCGGTCGTACGCCATGTCGGCGGCGTCGAGCGCGTTGCGGTAGACCGACACCGCGTTAATCGCCATCAGCACGATCAGGGGAATCAGCAGCCAGCGCAGCAGCTGCGTGCGCAGGCTGCCAAGCGGGGCGGCGCTGTCCCCGGTCATTATGCGCCGTCGCGCGGCTGCAGCAGGTAGCCGATGCCGCGCAGGGTGGTGATGGCGGCGCCGCCCGCTTGCGTGCTTTCCAGCTTCTTGCGCACGCGGTGGATATACAGGTCGATCGCATCGAGGTTCGCATCGTCTTCCAGCGCGAACACCTCATCGAACAGTTTTTCCTTCGAGACGGCGCGGCCGCTGCGTGAAATCAGCGCTTCGAGCACCGCGTGTTCGCGCGGCGTCAGCGCCAGCGGGGTGCCGTGGTAACTGAACATGCGCGTCACCGTGTCGAAGCTCAGCGCGCCGCAGGTATGCACCAGCGCTTCATTGCCGACGCTGCGGCGCAGCAACGCTTTCACGCGCGCTTCCAGTTCGGCCAGCTCGAACGGCTTGGCCAGGTAATCATCGGCGCCCAGGTTCAGGCCTTGCACCCGCTCCTCCAGGCCGCCGCGCGCGGTCAGGATCAGCACCGGCGTCTTGCCGCGCGCGCCGGTCCGCGCGCGCAAGCGTTTTAGTACATCGAGGCCGTCCATTTTTGGCAACGTCAGGTCAAGGATCACCAGCGCGTAATCCTGCGTGTGCAGCAGGGCGTCGGCATCGGCGCCGTTGTCCGCGCATTCCACCGTCAGGTGGGCGTCGCGCAAGGCCTTGGCCAGTGAGCGCTGTAATTCAATATGGTCTTCCACAAGCAGGATGCGCATGATTTTTTTATCCGGGGTGTCTCCAGGCGTGCATCTTCAGGGCGCGGCGTGCAAAAGTAAAACCTTTTTCTGGTACTGTTGCAAAAGCTGGCAATGCGCACGCGGCGACAGGTTATTGAAAGGCAATTGAAAGGATGCGAGACCTATAGTGGAGTCCTGATATTCATTTATCAGCGCTTTTTCAAAATAATTTCAAATAATTATATCTATAGGAGACGTCCATGAAGCAGTCCGCAATGACCCTCGCCATCTTCGCCGCCACTGCCGCCCTTGCCGCCGGCGCGGCGCAGGCGCAGAGCAATGTCCAGGTGTATGGCCTGATCGATGCAGGGGTGGAAAACGTGTCGAACGCGGCCGCCAACGGCAGCGGCGTGACCCGTGTGGTATCGGGTGGCATGAATACCTCGCGCTGGGGCTTCCGCGGTTCGGAAGACCTGGGCGGCGGCCTGAAAGCCGTGTTCCAGCTCGAAGGCGGCATCCTGCTCGACACCGGCAACCTCGACGGCGCGCTGTTCCGCCGCCAGGCCAATGTGGGCCTGGAAGGCAGCTGGGGCAAAGTGGTGCTGGGCCGTTCGTTCACCAACGTGTATGAAACCGTGATTTCGTACGACCCGATGGGCTTTGCGCCATCGTATTCGTGGGGCACCACCGGTCCGGCCACCGGTCCTTCCAAATATGGCTTCACCACCGGTTTCGACAACCTGGTCAAATACACCGGCCGCAGCGGCAACCTGAAATACGGCGTCAGCGTGGGCTTGGGCGAACAAGCCACGGGCGGCGCCGACAGCCGCAAGTTCGCCACCAACGTTCAGTACAACGCCAATGGCCTGGGCCTGATGGCGACCTGGGAACGCGTCAACGGCAACGTGGTGCCGGCCACCGGCAACCGCGATGAAAGCACGGTCTGGCACCTGGGCGCCAACTATGAAACCGGTCCGTGGAAATTCTGGGGCGTGGTGCGCGACTTCCGCACCGTGCCCGGCAAGGCCGCCACGGCGGACGTGAAAGCCACCACCGTGTGGGGCGGCGTCGCCTACAAGATCCAGCCGAATGTCACGCTGACGGGCGCGATCTACCATATCGACGTCAAGAACGTTGCCGCCGGCAAGGATGCCGACCCGACCATGTATGTGGCGCGCGTGCGTTACGCCCTGTCCAAGCGCACCGACCTGTATGTGGCCACCGCCTATGCGAAGTCGAAAAACGGCCAGTTGACCGGCCTGTCGCGCGACGACGCCGGCTTCGACACCAACCAGCGCGGCCTGATCGGCGGCATCCAGCACCGCTTCTAAGCCCACGCCACTCCGCATCCGCCCAGTCACCAGGAGCCCCGCCATGCAACGCCGCACCGTCCTGACCGCGCTTGCCGCCGCCGCCGCCGCCCCGGCCAGGGCGTTGGCCGGCGCCCCTGAGCGCGTCGAATGCATCGTGCCGTCCAAGCCCGGCGGCGCGATGGATTTGACGTGCAAGCTGGCGCGCCAGGGGCTGCAGGCGTTGCCGCGGGATGAGCAGCGCGGCCGGCAGGGCATGCGCATCAGCTATGTCCCTGGCGGCATCGGCGCCGTCGCCTGGCACCAGCTGGTGTCGCAGCGGCGCGCGGAACCGGACACGCTGGTGGTGTTTTCCGGCGGCTCGCTGCTCAACCTCGCGCAGGGCAAGTTCGGCAAGGCGACGGCCTCCGACGTGCGCTGGGTGGCGGCACTGGGCGCCGATTACGGCATGATCGCGGTGCGCGCCGATTCGCCGTATAAAACGCTGGCGGACTTGCTGGCCGCGCTGAAAAAGCATCCGGAACAGGTGCTGATCGGCGTCTCCGGCACCATCGGCAGCCAGGACTGGCTCAAGATGGCGCTGGTGGCGCGCGCCGCCGGCATCGACCCGAAAGCGCTGCGTTTCGTGGCGCTGGAAGGCGGCGGCGAAGCCTTCACGGCGATGCACGCCAACTATGTGCAAGTGGTGTCGGGCGACGCCTCGGAAGCGTCGCTCAACGCCACGCCGGACAAGACCCGCGTGCTGGCGGTGCTGTCGAACGAACGCCTGCCCGGCGCGCTGGCGCGGGTGCCCACCGCAAAAGAGCAGGGTATCGACGTGGTGTGGCCCGTGATCCGTGGCGTCTGGATGGGGCCGCAGGTGGCCGATGCCGACTACCACGCCTGGGTCCATCGCTTCGACCGCATGTTGGCCAGCAAGGAATTCGCGCAATTGCGCGCGGCTTCCGGACTTTACCCCTTTGCCCTGACAGGCGATGCGCTCACCGCCTATGTCAGGAAAGCCGTGGACGACTACGGCAAGCGCGCCCGGGAATTCGGCCTGGTGCGCTGAAACACACACACCTCAACACTAAAAATTCGGAGATCACCATGTTTAAAACGACCCTGGCCGTCGCGGCCGCCCTCTGCACGTCCGTAGCTTTTGCACAGGTGCCTGCCGGCTACCCGGCCGACTACCAGAAGATCATCGACGGCGCCAAGAAAGAAGGCAAGCTGGTGGTGTATGGCGCCACCGACAGCAAGGCCACGCAGCCGCTGGTCAAGGATTTTTCAAGCATGTACCCTGGCATCACGGTCGAATACAACGACATGAATTCCACCGAGGTGTACAACCGTTTCATCTCGGAAGCGGCGGCCGGCGGCAATACCGCCGACGTCATGTGGTCGTCCGCGATGGACCTGCAGATGCGGCTCGCCTCGGATGGCCACGCGCTGCAATACAAATCGGCGGAAAGCGCCAAGCTGCCATCGTGGGCGATCTGGGACGACAAGGCCTATGGCACCACGTTTGAACCGGCCGCCTTCGTCTACAACAAGCGCCTGGTCACTGCCGGCGAAGTGCCGCAAACCCACGCCGACTTCGTCAAGCTGATCCAGCAGCCGAAATTCGCCGACAAGGTCACCACCTACGACATCGAAAAGTCCGGCGTGGGCTTCATGTTCATGACGCAGGACGCCAAGGAATATCCGAAATTCCTGGAACTGGAAAACGCCTTCGGCGCGGCCCGGGTGCGCGTGCAGTCGTCGACCGGCACCATGATGGAACGCATCTCGTCCGGTGAAAACCTGATCGGCTACAACGTGCTCGGTTCCTACGCGCTGGTGCGCGCCAAGACCGATCCGTCGATCGGCGTGGTGCTGCCCAAGGATTACACGCTGGTGATGTCGCGCGTGGTGTTCATCAACAAGTCGGCCAAGAACGTCAACGCCGCCAAGCTGTGGATGGATTACATGCTGTCGGCCCGTGGCCAGACCGTGATTGCCAACGAATCCAAGCTGTATGCGATCCGCTCCGATGTGACCGGGGAAACCACGTCGGCGGACCTGATCAAACAGGTCGGCAAGGACAACATCCGCCCGGTGCCGGTGCACCCGATCCTGCTGCAATTCCTGGGGCCGCAGAAGCGCATGGCGTTCCTGAAGCAGTGGAAAGAAACCGCAGGCAAGAAGTAATTCGCATGGCGGGCCGCCCCGGCCCGCCAAACGTGTGAGGACCCGAATATGCAAACCTTATCTTTACCCGGCCATGGCCGCAGTACGTGGCTCCCCGCGTGGATCCAGGCGCTGAACTGGCCGCGCGGCGTGGTGGTCTCGCTGGCCCTGGTGGCGATCTTCCTGCCGCTGTTCCTGATTTTTTACCAGAGCTTTTTGTCGGCGCCGTTTTTCATGCCGGACAAGGAAGCCGGCTTTGACGCCTACCGTTTCATTTTTGAAGACCCGGACTTTGCCATGGCCTTCAAAAATGGCGCGTTGCTGGCCACCGGCCTGACCCTGATTGCGGTGCCGCTGGGCGGCGCCCTGGCGTTCCTGATGGTGCGCACCGATTTGCCGGGCCGCGGCATCATTTCGCCGCTGTTGCTGGTGCCGATTTTTGTCTCGCCGATGGTGATGGGCTTTGGCTATGTGGTGTCGATGGGACCGGTGGGCTTCTACTCGACCTGGGCCAAGGACTTGCTGGGCTTCATTCCGTGGAATATCTATTCGTTCACCAGCATCGTCATCATCGCCGGCCTGACGCACGTGCCGCACGTGTACCTGTACGCCTCGTCGGCGCTGAAAAGCCTGGGTTCCGATGTGGAGGAAGCGGCCCGCGTGGCCGGCGCGTCGCCGCTGCAGGTGATGCTCAACGTGTCGCTGCCGATGATCATGCCGGCGCTGGCCTATGCCGGCGTGCTGGTGTTCTTCCTCGGCTTTGAAGTGTTTGGCCTGGTGCTGGTACTGGGCGATCCGGAAGGCCACCTGGTGCTGCCAACCTACCTGTACAAGCTGACCAATAAGCTGGGCACGCCGTCGTACCACCTGATGGCGGCGGTCGCGGTCTGCCTGGTGATGGTGACCCTGCCGCTGGTGATGCTGCAGCGCCACCTGCTGAAGTCCGCCAACAAATATGTGTCGATCAAGGGCAAGGGCGCGCGCAGCAAGGCCATGCCGCTCGGTAAATGGAAATGGGTGGCGCTGGCCCTGCTGGGCGCCTGGCTGCTGTTCACCATCATCGTGCCGCTGTCGGGCATCGTGCTGCGCTCGTTCGTGCAGTACTGGGGCGAAGGCGTGAAGCTGGCCGACGTGCTGACGTTGCAGCACTTCCGCGACATCCTGGGCCAGCATTCGCTGGTGCGCGGCATCATCAACACGGTCCTGATCGGCGTGATCGGCGGCGGCCTGGCCGTGGCGTGCTACAGCGCGATCGCGCTGGCCATGCACCGCAAGCCGGACGGCATCACCCGCCTGCTTGACTACAGCGTGCTGGTGCCGCGCGCCGTGCCGGGCTTGCTGGCCGGCCTGGCGTTTCTGTGGGTGTTCCTGTTCGTGCCATCGTGGATCGATGGCTTCTTCAAGGGCTCCGACAACTTCTTCGCGCTGTGGATGACGGAACACTTCGTGCCGGCCCTGCGTTCGCTGCGCTCGACCATCTTCGCGGTGTGGCTGGCGTATTCCGTGGTGTGGCTGGCCTATGGCATGCGCCTGATTTCCACCGCGCTGCTGCAGGTCGGCCCGGAACTGGAAGAAGCGGCGCGCGCCGTGGGCGCCAAGCGTGGCCAGGTGACCCGCGACGTGACGCTGCCGCTGATCAAGTACGGCTTGCTGGGCGGCTGGCTGATGGTGTTCCTGATCTTCGAACGCGAGTACTCGACCGGCGTGTACCTGCTGTCGCCGGGCACCGAAGTGATCGGCGCCATGCTGGTGTCGCTGTGGGCGGGCGGTTCGACCGACCTGGTGGCGGCGCTGTCGTTCATCAATATCACGCTGGTGGCCATCGGGCTGGGCATTGCGCTGCGCTTTGGCGTGAAGCTCCATAACTAACAAGGACTAACATCATGAAGCGAGACGCCATGAACATGACCAATGACATTACCACCAACGAGCTGACCGTCAACGATTTGCACCTGGAATACGGCAGCGGCGCCACCGCCAACCCGATCTTGAAAGGGGTGTCGATGCACCTGAACAAGGGCGAAGTGGTGGCGCTGCTGGGCCCGTCGGGCAGCGGCAAGACCACTTTGCTGCGCGCCGTGGCCGGCCTGGAAAGCCCGAAACTGGGCACCATCGCGATCGGCGACCGGGTGGTGTTCGACGGTGCGCGCGAATTTGAAATGCCGGCCGAACAGCGCAGCCTCGGACTGGTGTTCCAGTCGTATGCGCTGTGGCCACACAAGACCGTGTTCGACAACGTCGCCTACGGCCTGAAACTGCGCAAGATGAATACGGGCGAAATCAAGCAGCGCGTGATGGAAGTGTTGAAGCAGCTGGGCCTGGGACACCTGGCCGAGCGCTTCCCGCACCAGATGTCCGGCGGCCAGCAGCAGCGCGTGGCGATTGCCCGCGCGCTGGTGTACAACCCGCCGGTGATCCTGCTGGACGAACCGCTATCCAACCTGGACGCCAAGCTGCGCGAGGAAGCGCGCTCGTTCCTGCGCGAACTGATCGTGCGCCTGGGCCTGTCGGCCCTGATGGTGACGCACGACCAGGGCGAGGCGATGGCGATTTCCGACCGCATCCTGTTGCTCAATAACGGCAAGATCGAACAGCAGGGCAACCCGCAAAGCATGTATGAAACGCCGAACACGCTGTTCACGGCGGAATTCATGGGCAGCAACAACCGCTTGCCGGCCAAGGTCGTGCGCCGCGACGGCGGCTCGGTGACGCTCGATGTCAACGGCGTGTCCCTGCTGGGCACGGCGCGCGGCAAGGGTGAAGCGGAACCGGCGGCGGTGATCCGGGTGGAGGAAGTGGTGGTGCGCGCGGAAAGCACGCCGAACGCCTTGCCGTTGCCTTTGACCACCTGCATGTACCTGGGCGACCGCTGGGAGTGCATCTTCGGCAATGCATCCGGCGACCTCCACGTGCGCGCGTATTCGAAGTACAAGCTCGATGCGGGCACTTATTGGCTGCACATGCCGGAGGACCGGTTGTGGGTGTTTTGACATCCTGATCGTGCGTTGCGCCTCCACCATGCCTGTGTTGTCGGGAAGGGTGCGAGGCGCAGCCACGGTGTTATCGATGAAAACTCCCTGATCCAGCCGTGTTGAACGCTTCAGATATCGTTTCTGTTTTTCTCGCGCTGCGCCCCCTCTTGCCTCGCGGCCTCCATTTCCAGCTTGTCGAGTAAAGCGCTCACCTGGCTTTCCGCACGGGCGTCTTGCTGTGCAAATTCCGGACTTTCGAAGCGCAGGCTGATGCTGTGATCCTGGATGTAGCGCATGCTCACGGTACCGTTATGTTTCCAGGTCAGCAGGTAGCGGTCGCGAATATCGATTTTCCGTCCGCTCCGGGTGTTGCGGCCTACATCCACTTGTTCAGGACCGCTCCGCACAGGGGGACCATACTTCTCAGTGAATATCTGCACCAGCATGTGGTTTTCCCCCTGGCGCGCGTTGTCCAGGAGCTCGGCATCAATCCGCACAAGCCGGTCTTGCAGGAAGGTGAAAGTAGCCTTCGCCTTGCCACCAGTGATGGTGTAACCATATCCGGTGCTACACTCGATATCCTGATTTTTCTCGCGAAGGGCCCTGACTGCGTCCCAAACCCATTGCTGTTGTTGGTAACTTTTGCTGAGGTCTTTCCGCTCTGGATGGCTGCTCGGGGGAGCGCAGTAATCCAACTCGGGATCGCGTTCCTGTGCCAGCTCCAGGCTTTCACCCATCTCATGATTTTTGAATGTCAGCGGTGGCGGCAGCGATGGGTCGCGCGCCAAGTGGGGATCCGGTTTGGAGCAGGCGGCAAGAGTAGTCAAGACAGCGCAGGCTGCCGCGGCAGCAATGCGCCGGGAACGGACAGGCATGATGGTACGGTAAAGTTAATGAATTGCAATCGTCCCATAATTCTTGCTGTAAGCCAAGTTGCAAGCCAGGTAAGGTTACCGCCATCCCGCTGCCGAAGGCGAATTCGCGAAGATGGACAGCGCGGTGGCGATTTCCGCCTACCGTATCGTGCAGGAAGCGTTGTCGAACGTGGCCAAGCATGCGCGCGAAGTGGATGTGGCAGGTGATGCCTTGCGCATCACGGTGGCCGACAATGGCAAGGGATTCGATCCCGCCCTGGTCGCGGGCGGAATCGGTATCGCCGGCATGCGCGAGCGGGTTGCCGCCTATGCCGGGACGTTTGACCTGTCCAGCATGCCGGGCGCGGGGACGGTCATCACGATCCGTTTGCCGCCGGCTGCTTCAGCAGGCGCACCGTAAGGTAGGCCAACCCGGCGACGCCGGCCAGCAGCACGCCCCATAGCAGCGCGTGGTCCGAGAAATTGATTGCCTTGCCCATCTGCCAGCCGGGCGCACCGGCAGCCCCCGTCGTGCCCGCAACGCCGCCAGCGCCGGGCATGGCCTGATCGTGCCCGGGCCGCCCGTAACGGTCCATGCCGCTACCGGCGCCGGCACTGCCGGTGCCCGCCACCGCCGGAGCGCCCGCGCGGGGAGGTGCGCCGGCCAGGCCGCCGCCTGAACCTGTCCGTGGCGTTTGCCGCGCCGTGCCGGCCTGCGCCTGTGGCAAGGCGCGCAACTCCTTTTCCGTATAGCCCGGCGCGATATGGCCCAGGTCATGTTCCATCCCCGCCGCGCCGGCGCGGCCAAAGGCCAGCGTGTACGGGCCATTGCCCGTGGCCAGGAACAGCAGGGTGGCCGGCGTCCATGACAGTTGCAATCTGGGCGCCTGCGACAGCGGCATGGCGGCCGCTTGCGGGCTGTAGGGCCGCACCACCCATTGCGCCAGCTGGGT
>Ga0307408_100000442_pt1 | contig 36620 bp, 29 predicted proteins | sample 322Cmetagenome_FD_202116 | JGI IMG/M metagenome (GOLD analysis project Ga0307408, IMG submission 202116) | Maize rhizosphere microbial communities from greenhouse at UC Davis, California, United States - 322HYB-C-3 | ecosystem: Host-associated > Plants > Roots > Rhizosphere > Soil | place...
ACCTGCGGTGGCGGCCGCAGCTGTGGCCACCCCGGTCCCGGTGGCGGGGCCGCTTTACAAGGTCTTTGTCAACAAGGCGCAGCACGGCCCGTACAACTTGCATGAACTGGCGCAGCGCATTGCGCTGGGCGAAGTCACGGGCGCGACCAAGGTGTGGAACATGCAGTGGGTGCCGCGCGTCGACCAGTGGAAGCTGGCCAGCGAGATGGCGGACATCGCGCCGCTGTTATCGGCCGCGATTCCCGACCCGCATGACGATATCCCCGATCCCGATTCGGAATAAGGACAGCAGTGGAAGCAGCGATGTACCGGTGTGTAGCGGAAATGTGCGGCAAGGGTTTTCCGCGCCAGGTGAACTTTTGCCCGTTTTGCGGCACGCGGCAGGGGACTGCCCAGGCTGCGGCGGGCCGCCACTGGACCGACAGCGGCGCGCGCGCGCCGGCCTCGGCACGCGAGGCCGGCGCAGGCGACGGCGTTGCGGGTGGGAATGCCGCGTCGGCCGCCACCAAGGCGGATGCGGCGCAGGCCCGTCTTGACGAGCGTGTCCAGGCTGAAGAGCGGGCCCGGGCCGATGAGCGCACCCGTGCGGAACAGCGGGCCCGGGCGGATGAGCAAGCCAGGCTGGAGGAACAGGCCAGGGCCGATGAGCAGCGCCGGGCGGACGCACAAGCGCGGGCCGCTGCCGCTGCCGACGCTGCTGTGCGGCAGCCAGCGGGCGAACTGACATCGGATCAGCAATCCGCACTGGACCGCCTGAACAAATTACGCGGCAACACCAAGCCGGCGGGGGCAGGGGCAAGCAAGCCCGCATCGTCCGCGCCGCCCGCGCCGCCCGCGCCGCCCATTAATCCCTTCAAGCCCCAGGCCAATGGCGTCCCGCCATCGCGGCCGCCGTTGCGCAAACCGATCAGCAAATCCACCTGGGTCTCGGTGGCGATCGTACTGGGCCTGATCTGGTTCCTGGCGCGACCCTCCGACCCGGCGAAGAAGCTGCAAGCCCGCGTCGACCACGCGGTGGAACAGGCGCAGGATTGCAAGATCGACCTGGCGCGCAATGCCTACACGTCGCTGAAGACCGACAAGGCCAGCGCCGCCCAGTTGAAGCAGCTGCAAGACACCATCAGCGCCAACGCGAAAAAGTGCGATGCCAAGCGCAACCGCGCCAAGGCGTGGACCGAATTGCGCCCGCAACTCGACAGCGCGCTGCAAAGCGGTTCCATCGACCTGGCCGACCGCCGCCTGGCCGCCTTTACCAAGACCTGGGGCGCCGATGACGAAACCCGCGAGATGGATGGCCGCATCGATGTGCGCAAGGGCGAGCGCCTGCTGAACGAGGTGGACGCGTGCCTCAAGCGCTCGGACCGTGCCTGCGCGGAAAGCAAATTGCAGGCGGCGGAAAAATTGCAGCGCAATGAATTGAAGCCCCGCATCGAAGTGCTGCGTGAAGCGCTGTCGCAATTGCTGGTGCGCACTGTGCTGGACCAGGCGGCACCCCCGGCCGCGCCGGCGCCTTCAGCGCGCACGGATCAGCCGGCCCAGCGTACCCAACCGGGCCAGGCGGCCAAGCCGGCCCCGGCAACGCAATCAGCCCAGCCATCCCAGCCGGCCCAGCAGGCCCGCAAGCTGCTGGCCGAAGCGGAACGTGAACTCCGTCAAGGCAATTACAAGGCCGCCATGGACAAGGCCCATATCTGTGCCACCATGATTGATGAAGGCAACCGCGAATGCACGGCCCTGAAGAACCGGGCTGAACGCATGAACCGCGAATTGATGAATTGCGTGGCGTCCGGCCGCGAATGGATCGACGACCGCTGCCAGTAAGGAGAACCTGATGAAACGAACATTATGCGGCGGCGTGATTGCCGCCATGCTGGCAGGCTGCGCCGCACCGGGCGGCTATCAAGACACGGGCCGTGGCGAGCAGGGCGGCAGCCAGGCCGGCAATGCCGCAGCCGGCGCCGCTGTCGGCGCGGTGGCGGGCTGCGTGCTGGCCAAGGCGCTGGGCAAGAAATGCGCGGAAGGCGCGGCGGTCGGCGCGGCGCTGGGCGCGGCCATCGGCTGGACCACGTATTCGGAAAAAGTCGCGCCAGCACAGGCCGTCAACGCGGAAGCGCAGCGCGAAGGATTAACCGTGCCCCGCAATGAAATCCGCCTCAAGGATTACCAGGTGTACTCGACGGCTGGCACGGTGCGCAGCGGCGGCGAACCGGTCAAGGTGGTGGGGGAAATCAAGCTGTATGGCCAGGCCACTCGGGTGCCGGAAGTGGTGCAAAGCATGACCTTGTACAAGGCCAATGGCGAGAAGGCCTCGGACACGCCGCAGATCGCCCGCGTGGAGAAAATCGACGGCGCGGGACAGTACCGCGCCGTCGGTGTCTACAAAATCCCGCGCGGCATGGAGCAGGGGCAATACACCGTGCAATCGGTGCTGCTGCTCGATGGCCGCGAAGTGGCGCGCCGCTCCGCCATGTTCCAGGTGGCGGAGCACGGCGACGGGCGGGAAGCGTTTATGGCACAGCGCTGAAGGTGGCGTTGTGATGCACAACTGGTGTGCGGTCTGCGCCGCCTGCAGTGCGGGACAGCGGGAACCAGCGCCAGGTGCGTGTTCCACAGCGTGAGCGCCATCAGCCCGCCCCAGGCCGTGCCGAAGAAGACGCCGTTGGCCAGCACCACGCGGCCAAAGCTGATGAAGTGGGGTAAGGGAATGCCGAAACGATCACTGGCGCCGCTAACCAGCCACCGCCGTCCTAGTGCATGCGGCCGCGCTTCTGGGTATACATCTGTTCGTCCGCCAGCAGCACATAGTGGGCCAGCGTCTGTTCGCTGCTCGAATCGCACCGCACCACCCCGGCGCTGACCGCCACGATGTACGGCCGTTCCTGCATCAGGTTGAACGCGTGCAAGTTGGCTTTGATGCGTTCGAGGATGACGTCTGGCTGCTCGTCGTCGAGGGTATAGGCGACGAACTCGTCCCCGCCAAGCCGCGCCACCACATCGGCGTGCCGGAAGGACTGGCGGAACACCAGCGCGGCGTCCTGTATCAGGCGATCCCCGGCGTCGTGGCCGAGACTGTCGTTTACGCGCTTTAAGCCATCGATGTCCGCGAAGATCACGGCGCTGGGCGCGCGCTTGCGCCGCGCCAGCTTGTAGCTGTGTTCGGCCTGCAGGAAAAAACCGCGCCGGTTATACAACCCCGTCAGGACGTCGGTGAGCGACAGCAACCGCATTTCCGTTGCCGCCTCGTCGCGCAGCTTCAGTTCCGCGGCATGTGCCACGGAGGTGTTGGTCATGGCTTCGCGCTGGTCACACACGAGCTGCTCCAACGAGCTGTGCGCCTCGAGCTTGCCCAGCGCCGCCGCCGCCAGTTGCAGGAAATACGACAGGGTCTGTTTGTGTCCGTTCAGCTCCGTCGGGGTCAGGTCATGGTCCCATCCCACGGCGAGGACGGCAATCGCGGCGTGCGCCGGCACCGCCAGGGCCAGCGTGCGCGGCCCGCTTTGTTCGCATTGCCGGCCGCCCTGCACCTTGTTGCCGCTGGCGGACGCCATCCCGGGGAATAAGGGTGCGCCAATGTGATACAGCGGATGGTCCGTCCCGGCGGGGCGGGGCGCGCCGTGCTGGTCGAATTCGACGATAGTGAGCTGTTCGCCGCGTAGCAGCAGCAGGGCCGAGTTTGGCCGGATGATCTCGACCAGGGCCCTGCCGACCAGTTCGAGCGAACCAACCGGCTCGTCGGTCTGGAGCAGGTCGCGCGACAGTGTCAACAGTATGCGCATCTGGCCGGGGCCAAGTTGTTGCGCTTCCACTTGCTGCTTCCTCATTGCCTGTCTCCATTGCCGGGCCGGTGAGCGCCAAGGCTCGTTCCTCGCTTCATCGCGGGCCGCTTCGAGTCGGTATCGTTACAGTACTCGCTTGGCGCCGCTTCACCTAGCATTAATTGGATGAATGCCGCGCGCCAATGCTTCGACGTGCCGTACCGATCTCGCTTACACTTGTGGTGCCGGGCTGCTGACTGCCTGCGGCCACAATTTTTGGAGGAACCGCGGATGGGGTCTACCTTCCAACTGCTCGACGGCGGTCTCTTCCAGTGGAATGCCTGGCAGATCATCGGCTACCTCTTGCTGGCCACGCATCTCTCGATTATCGCGGTCACGGTCTACCTGCACCGATGCCAGGCCCATCGCGCGCTCGAGTTGCACCCCGCCATGGCCCATGTCTTCCGCTTCTGGTTATGGCTGTCCACCGGCATGGTCACGCGCGAGTGGGTCGCGGTCCATCGCAAGCATCACGCGTACTGCGAAAAGGCTGGTGACCCGCACAGCCCGCAACTGTTCGGGATCAGGCAGGTCTTGTTGCATGGAGCGGAACTGTACCGTAACGAAGCGCGCATCGCGGCCACGCTGCAACGCTATGGCGCCGGTACGCCGGACGACTGGATCGAGCGCCACGTTTATTCCCGCTACACGTGGCAAGGCGTCGGCCTGTTGCTGGTGGCCGACTTGCTGATGTTTGGCGTGATCGGCGCCACGGTCTGGAGTGTGCAGATGCTGTGGATCCCGGTATGCGCGGCGGGCATTATCAACGGCCTCGGCCATTACATCGGTTACCGCAACTTCGACGGCCCGCATGCCGCCACCAATATCGTGCCTCTTGGCATACTCATCGGCGGCGAGGAGCTGCACAATAACCACCATACCTTCCCGACCTCGGCCAGGATGGCCGCACGCTGGTTCGAACTCGATATCGGCTGGTGCTATATCCGCCTGTTGCAGGTGCTCGGCTTGGCGCGGGTACGGGCCGTGTTGCCCAGGCCGCCGGTGGCGGTGCGCCAATTGCCGCTGACCGACAAGACCGTTGCCGGTGTCGGCGCCTGCCGCCACCACATCATGCGCAGTTTCGGCATCATGGTGGTGCGCGCCTTGCGCGAGGAACTCCGTGGCGAGTCCGCCATCCGCATAGCTCCGCGCGCGCGGCGCCAGGCGGAGCGCCTGTTGCGGCGCGAACCGGCCTATCTTTCCCATGCCGAGAAGCAAACCCTGGCCGCCCTGGTCGGCCGCTATGAATGGCTGGCCCATGTGCAGCGCATGCGCGAGGAACTGAGCCAGGTATGGGAATGCAGGCTGGCGTCACCGCAGGAGTTGCTGGACTGCCTGGTGGACTGGTGCGACCGGGCGGAACGGTCCGGGATCCAGGCGCTGCGCAACTTTTCACTTGGCTTGCATGCGTATGGCTGACGCCAACCCGTGGGCGGCGCATCGTCCGGCGCCGCAGCGGACAGGCCGTGCGGCTGGGTTCAGGAGGCGGGAACCAGCGTCACCGCAATGCCCGACAGCACCGCATTGCCCGACAGCGGATCGCGCAGGTTTTCATCGAGGATGGCGTTCAGGTTGACGCCGGGCCGTTGCGCCGCCACCGCCATTTGCGTGCCCGGCAAATCGTGGCCCCAGCCATGCGGCAGGCTGACCACGCCCGGCATCATGCCGTCGTCGAGCTCCACCTGCACCGTGATGGCGCGCCCGCCGTTGTGCATGTGCGCGCCGCCGCCGTTGGTGAGACCCAGGCGCGCCGCATCGTGCGGATGGACCAGCGCGGTGCAGCGGTAAGCGCCCTTGGCCAGCACCGGCAAGTTGTGCATCCAGCTGTTATTCGAACGCAGCTGGCGGCGGCCGATCACCACCAGCTCCGGCGCAGGTTCGCTCATGGCGGCGGCCACGCGGGCCAGGTCGTCGAGCAGCACTGGCGGCGCCAGTTCGATCTTGCCGGATTGGGTGCGCAGCATTTCCGGGATGCGTGGCGTCATCGCGCCGAGGTCGATGCCGGATGGGGCGGCGCGCACCTTTTGCAAATTCAAGCCGTCGGGATGGCGGCCGAACTGGTCGCCATACGGGCCGCTTCTTAACCCCAGGTCCAGCACCCGTTCCACACCGCGCTGCGGCGCCAGCATCTCCATCACGGTCGCGGCCAGCGGGCCGACGCTTTTGTCGAGGTCTTCGCGCAGCAGCGCATCGTCGAGCCGGGCGATATCGGCATCCGGGCCCAGACCCTGCACGATGGCGGTCAGGCGCAACAGGCTTTCCCACTCATCCGGCGTGCCCGCCGTGCGGGGCAGGACGGGCGGGCTGTAGCGCGCATGGTTGCGGTGCGAGAATTGCGTGAACGTGACGTCGTAATGCGCGTCTTCCAGCGGCGACACGCCGGGCAAAATCACGTCCGCGTGGCGCGAGGTTTCATTGAGGTAGATGTCCATGCTGACCATGAATTCCAGCTGGTCCAGCGCCTGCGCCAGCCGTGCGCCATTGGGCGCGGACAGCACCGGATTGCCGGCAATGGCGATCAGCGCTTTGACCTGTCCCGGGCCGGGTGTGTCAATTTCCTCGGCCAGGCAGGTGACCGGCAGTTCGCCCGCCACTTCCGGCGCGCCAGACACGCGGCTGCGGTAGCGGCCATAGGCCACGCCGCGTCCCGTTCCGGGTTTGCCGCGCGTGTTGCCGGCAAAGGCGGCGGCTTTCGGGAACATCATGCCGCCTTCCTCATCGAGGTGGCCGGTGAGGATGTTGAGCACGTCAATCAGCCACGACGCCAGCGTGCCGTATTGCTGCGTGCAGGTGCCGATGCGGCCATAGATGGCGCCGTGCCGGGCGCCGGCCAAGTCGCGCGCCAGGTTGCGGATGGTGGCGGCATCGATGCCGCAGCGCGGCGCCACGCTTTCCGGCGCATACGGCCGCACGGCTTCCCGCAGTGCCTCCAGTCCGTTGAGATGGTCCGCCAGGCGGCCCGGCATCACGAGGTTTTCGTCGAACAGCGCATGCGCCATGCCCAGCAACAGGAACACGTCGGCGCCGGGACGGATGAAATGGTGTTCGTCGGCGATATCGGCGGTTTCCGTGCGGCGCGGATCGATGACGACGATGCGCCCGCCGCGCGCCCGCAAGGCCTTGGCCTTGCCACGGAAATCCGGCACGGTCCACAGGCTGCCGTTCGACACCATCGGATTGGCGCCGAGGATCAGCAGGTAATCGCCGCGCTCGATATCGGGTACCGGCACCGACAGCCAGCCGCCATACATCAAGCCGCACGACAGCATTTTCGGCACCTGGTCGACGCTGGAAGCGGAATACATGTTCTTGGTGCCCAGCGCCCTGGCCAGCCGGGGGAAGTACAGCATCAGGCTCATTTTGTGGGAGACCGGGTTGCCCAGCACGGTGGCCACCGCATCGGGCCCGTCGCGCTCGATGATGGGTGGCAGGCGGCGCGCGATTTCCGCATAGGCCTCGTCCCACGTGGCTTCGACAAAACGCCCGTCGCGCTTGATCAGCGGCGTGCGCAGGCGGTCACCGTCCTCGTGCAAATCCTTCAGGCTGACGGCTTTCGGGCACAGGAAACCAGCGCTGAACACGTCCGCATCGTCGCCCTTGATCTTCTTGATCTTGCCGTCGTCGTGTTCGATTTCCAGGCCGCAAGCGGCCTCGCAGAATGGGCAGATACGGCGGGCACAAGCAGCCATGGCAAGCTCCTGATATAAAAGTGAACGGTCGTTCTATTGTCAATTTTTGTTACACCGATGTCAATCGTATTGCGTCAGCTCAGGTGTATGCTTGACACCACAGGAGAACCATCATGAAACCAGCAAATTTCTTTTATGCTGCCCTGGCGATAGCCATGCTGGCGGCGGTGTTATCCGGCTGCCAGCGGCGCGAAGCGGGGCCTGCGGAAGAGGCGGGCCGCAAGATCGATGAAGTGACGCAGCAAGCCAATGCCGAGCTGAAACAAGCCGGCACGGAACTCAAGCAGGCGGGCGCCGAACTCAAGGATGCGGCGCATGAAGCCGGCAAGGAATTGAAAGAGGCCGCCGCCATCACGCGCGACAAGATCAATGATGCGACGGAAACGGCGGGCCAGAAGCTGGAAAAGGCGGGCGAAAAAATGCAGGAATCGGCCCGCGAGGCCAAGCAGGAAGCCAAGAAGTAACTGTAAGGGTCCTGCCGACGGTGGTGCGCCGCGGGTGGATACACGAAGGTTTTTCGGGGCTTAGTTACCCGCTTTGAAAGCCGGTTTCAGCGGCACCACATTACTACCATGCGCCCCGGCAGGCGGCGTGCCGTCGGGTGTGCCGCCCAGCACCACGGACAGTTCGACATACCCGGCGCGCCACGCGCGTTCCAGGTCTTGCTCGATGGCTTCCATCGAGGTTTCCTTGAAGTTGTCGAAGCCGCGCACGCCATAGGCGCGATTGCGGCCATGCGCCTTGGCCAGGTACAGCGCCATGTCCACCAGGTTGACCGCCCGTTCCCATGGCAGCGGCGTATCGGCGGGGATCAGCGGGAAGGGGGCGAAGCCGACCGAGACGTTGACGCTGAAGGTGTGGTTCTGGTACTCGATCTGTTGCGCGGAAATCGTGTTGAGGATGCGGCGCGCCACTTCATCGACGCCGTTGCGGGGAATCGCGGGCAGGAAGGCCAGGAATTCCTCGCCGCCCCAGCGCACGATCATGTCGGTTTCCCGCAGCGCGACGCGCAGGCTTTCCGCGATCATTTTCAGCACCAGGTCGCCGGCCGCGTGGCCATAGGTGTCGTTGACATTCTTGAAGTGGTCCACGTCCAGCAGGAACAGCGCGCCCACGATGTCTTCGCCACCCTGGCCACGGCGCTCCACGTGATTGTGGGCGCGCATGTATTCCTGGAAGTGGCGGCGGTTATACAGCGAGGTCAGCGGATCGAGCGAGCTCTGGGCTTTCAGTTCCAGGTTCTTGACTTCCAGCTGGGCGTTGGCCTGGCGCACCTTCCGGTACAACAAGCCCACCACGGCGGACGCCAGCGCAAACACCAGCGCCAGCAGCCACCACACGCGCTGCTGCAAGCGGCGGTTGTCGATTTCCGCGCTCTTGACCTGGTTTTCACGGCTCAGCAGCTCGATGCGGCGCTGCTTCTTTTCCATCTCGTACTTTTCCTGCAATTCCCAGACGGCTTTCTGGCGCTGTTTTTCAAACAGGGCGCTGGTGATGTCGCGTTCGCGGTGATAAGCGGCAATCGCGCCGGCAAAATCCCCCGCGCGCTCCAGCGCCTGGCCATATTCCAGCAACACCGCTTGCAGTTCCGGCTTGTTGTTGGTTTTTTCGTAGTACGACAGGCCCGCTTCGAAATGTTTCTTGCCTTCCGCGGTCTTGCCCATGCCCATGTAGGCCTGGCCGATATTGATCAGGGCAATCGCTTCGGTGTCGCGGTCGCCGATTTCCCGCGCCACTTCCAGCGATTCGGTGCCATAGCGCACCACGCGCTGGTAATCGCGCTCCTTCAGGTAATTGTCGGACATGTTGACCAGGGTATCGGCGATCAGCGACTTGGCGCCCATCTTGCGCGCCATTTCCAGGCCCGACTGCAGCGCGGCCAGCGCGCGGCGCGGCTGTTCCGAATCCATGGCCAGCACATATTCGGTCTGGCGCGCCTGCGCGATGCGTCCCGGCGAGTTCAGCTTTTCAGCCACTTGCACGGATTCCTCCAGCACCGCCCAGCCTTTGTCGAACTCCTTCATGCGGTCATACTGCAGGGCCAGCGCATTGAGCGCCGCTGCCAGCGGCAACAGGTCTTCCAGCTGGCGCGCGGTTTCCACCGCGGTTTGCAGTTTCAGCAGTGCGACCGGGTAATTGCCCTGTTCGGCATACGACTGGCCGGACGTGATCGTCGCTTGCACGCGCAGGGGGGTATCCTGGGTTTGGTTGGCCAGCTTTTCTGCTTCGAAGGCCAGCTCATGGGCATTCTTGGAATCGGCCATGGCCGACAGCGTATAGGCCTTGGTCAGCAAGCCTTTGGCGAGGATGGCGGTATTGCCCTGGGCGCGGCCGAACGCGATCAATTCTTCCGCCAGTTGCAGCGCGATATCCTTCTGGCCCAATTTGACGCGCGCACTGCACAGTTGGGCCAGGAATTCCGCCTTGGTGGCGGGCGGCGCCGAACGGGCCGCGCTTTCCATTTTTTGCAACTGCACCAGCGCTTTTTCTGGCACGTAGCGCACCTGGTCGCGAATTTCCGCGATGCCGGCGTCAAGGACGGACACCTGCTGGCTCCAGGCCAGTACCGGCGACAGGAAACAGGCCGCCACCAGCATCCGCATGCCACGCGTAAATGTCTGATTCTGATAGCCTGCCAACTGATTGTCCTTTGCATGTCTTTGCGCGGAAGCCGCGCAAAGTGTCTAGACAATTATATTCTTGTTGCAGGTAAGAAATCCAAGGCGATGCGTATTTTCTGCAAAACCGCCACAGTGACAATCAGGCAATTTTTCAAGAAGTTAATGATCTTTTCGTTACATTTCGCCATGGAGCGGCAATCAGGCCGCCAATTGTTGCAACAGGTACAAGCGCTGGTAGAGCCCGCCATCGATTTGCATCAGCGCATCATGCGGACCGGACTCGCTGATGCGTCCATGGTTGAGCACGATGATGCGGTCCGCTTCGCGGATGGTCGACAGGCGATGGGCAATGGCGATGATGGTGACCTGGCCGCGCAATTCGTGCAGCGCGGTTTGCACGATCTGTTCGGTCTGGCTATCGATGCGTGAGGTCGCTTCATCGAGCAACAGGATGCGGGGCTTGCCGGCCAGCGCGCGGGCGATCGCGATCAATTGCTTCTGGCCGCTCGACAGGCGCGAACCGCCTTCGCCCAATGGCGTGTCGTAACCGTGCTCCAGCGCGGCGATAAAACCGTGCGCATGGGCGGCCCGCGCCGCCGCTTCGATGTCCGCCAGCGGCAAGCCACGGCCCATGTCGATATTGTCACGGGCGGACGCGGCCAGCAGGAAGGGTTCCTGCGGCACCAGCCCCACTTCATTGCGGAAGCGTTCGTTGGGAATCGACGCCAGCGCTTCGCCATGCAGGCGGATGCTGCCGGTGCTGACGGGGTAATAGCGCAGCAGCAGCGACAGCAAGGTGGATTTGCCGCTGCCGGTGTGGCCGACAATGCCGATGAACCCGCCCGCCGGGATGGTCAGCGACAGGTCGTGCAATACCGGCTGGTGGTCGACATAGGCGAACGCCAGGTGCTCGATGGCGACGGCGGGCGCATGCGCCGGGGCATTCGCGGGTGCATTCGCGGGGGCATCAGCGGGTGCATCAGCGGGGGCGCCGCCGGGGGCGGATGCGGGCGCACCGTGCGGTGTGCCGGCCTGGTGTTCGGGCGACAGCGGTTGTTCCAGTAGGGCGGCAACGCGCGAGGCCGCCACCACCGATTGCTGTAACTGTGAAAATTGCATGGTGATCTGGATCAGCGGCTCGATCACGCGCGCGATATAGCTGATGAACGCATACAGCACGCCGACTTCCGCCGCGCTCATGGGGCGCTGGCCGAACATGTAAATCACGGCGGCCAGCAAGATCACGTTGAGCAAGTCCAGCGCGGGACGCAGCAGCCAGGCATTGGCGCGGATTTCCGCCACGCGCTGCGTATAGTGTTCCACGTTGGTGTTGCTGAAGCGTTCGGCAAAGCGGGTTTCCGCGTTGTTCGCCTGCAGCACGGGCATGCCGCTGATGGATTCGGCCATCTGGCCATTGATTTCACTGCGCAGCTGGCGCGCCCGCGTCACGGCCGGCGCGCTCCAGCGCTGGTACAGCCACACGATCCCCAGCACGGCCGGCAGCAGCGCCAGCACGATCAGCATCATGCGCCAGTCCAGCCATGCCATGGCAATCACGGTGCCGACCAGCACGATGGTACTGTCGAGCATGACGAACAACACTTGCACGTACAGGCTCTTCACGGCTTCGGTATCGTTGGTCACGCGCGACACCAGCTGGCCGGTGATGGCGCGGTCAAAGAACGCCATCGGCAGGCGCAGCACGTGGCCATACACCTGCTCGCGCAAGCGTTGCACCGAGCGCATGGCCAGCCCGGACAGGCTCACCAGTTGCCAGTAGCGCAGGGCGGTGGCGATCCAGCCGGTGCCCAATACCGCGCCCAGTAGCAGCCACATGCGTGGCCAGTCCAGGTGGCGCGGCAACAAGTGCTCATCGATCAGCGCCTTGCCCGCGATCGGACCCAGCACTTCCAGGAAGGCCGCCACCATCAGCCACAGCAGCGCCCAGTGCAGGCGGCCGAGGTCGGGCCGGGCGGCCTGGTGCAGCAGGCCGGCGGCTTCGCGCATTTGCTTGGCCGACGAGACGTGGTCAGGATGCTTCAATGCTGGCCTCCAGTTGCTGGTAGCGCCACTGGCTGGCATACCAGCCATCCTGCGCAAGCAATTCGGCATGGTTGCCGGTTTCGACAATGCGGCCATCGCGCAACACGATAATCAGGTCCGCGTTGACCACCGCGCTGAGGCGGTGGCTGGCGATGATGGCGCTGCGTTCTGCACCGCTCTGGTGGCCTGCGATCCGCAGCGCTTCCAGGTGCTCCAGGATGCGGGTTTCGGTGCCGGTGTCGACGGCGGACAGCGCATCGTCGAGCAGCAGCAGGGCGTTGTTGGCCAGCAGCGCGCGGGCGATCGCCACGCGCTGGCGCTGGCCGCCCGACAAGGTGATGCCTTTTTCACCGACTTCGGTTTCATACCCGTGCGGGAACAGCAAAATATCGTCGTGGATGGCGGCCAGGGTCGCCGCGTGTTCGATTTCCGCGCGGGTGGCGCCGGGCTTGGCCAGCGCGATATTGTCGGCAATCGAGGCGGAAAACAAGAACGATTCCTGCGGCACCCAGCTGATGGCGCCGCGCAGGGTGCGCAAGGTGTAGTCGCTGATGGCGTGCTGGCCCCACCGCACCTGGCCATGCTGCGGTGTCAGCTGGCGCAGCAAGACGCGCAGCAAGGTGGTTTTGCCGGAACCGGTCGCGCCGACCAGTCCCAGGGTCTGGCCCGGTTTCAAGCGCAGGCCGATGTCAGTCAGCGCGTGCGCGCCCGCCGCCTGGCCCGGATACGCGTAGCTGACGCCATCGAGCACCAGGTCGCCTTTCGGCGCCTGTTCCAGCTTGCCCTGGTCGGCAATGGCCAGCGGCGCGTCGAGCATCGGCAGCAGGCGCGCATAGGCGGCGCGGCCCCGTTCGATCAGGGACAGCACCCAGCCGGCGGCAAACATCGGCCAGATCAACTGGCCCAGGTACATGGAAAAGCTGGTCAGGGCGCCGATCGTCAGTTCGCCTTGCCACACCAGGTAACCGCCCAGGCCCAGGGTCAGGCCGGTGGCGGCGGTCAGGGTCAGGCCGACCGCCGGTTCATACGCGGCTTCCCATACTTGCGCGGACAGGCTGGCTTTTTGCGCCTGTTCCGCCAATGCGCCGAATTGTTTGGCGCTGCGCTGCTCCAGGCCGAGCGCGCGCAGGGTGCGCACACCCGTCAGGGTTTCCTGCACGTGGCCGTTGAGCGCGGAAAAACGCTGCAGCGAATCGGCCGATGCCGTATGGATGTGGTTGGAAATGTGCCAGAACGCCCACGCCATCAGCGGGAAGGGCAGCAACGCAACGCAGGCGAGCCGCCAGTCGACGCCCAGCATCATGATGCCCAGCACGGTCACCAGCGTCAGCGCGCCGTCGAACCCGGCCAGCATGGCTTCGCCGGCCGTCATTTCAATCGCGTCGATATCGTTGGTGGCCAGCGCCATCAGGTCGCCGGTACTCTGGTTCTGGTAAAACGCGGGGCCCTGGCGCGTCAGCCGCGTATAAAAGCGGGTGCGCAACTCCACCCCCAGCTTGTAGGCGGCCGCATACAAGGTCATGCGCCAGCGCGCGCGCAGCAGGTAATTGCCGACGCCCAGCAACAGCAGCAGCCCGAGCTGCCGCATCAAGCCTTCGCCATCGAGCGTGTGCGCGGCCAGGCCGTCAATCATCAAGCCGATCTGGCGGGGTATCCAGATACTGATCAGCGCCACGCCGGTAAGCATGGCGGCCGCTGCGGCATAAGCCGGCCAGTGCTGTCGCACAAAGCCGGCAAGTAGCCTCGATAAACTCATTGGTAACCTCGGACTGTGTCGAGCCCGGTAGGATACATCAGGAGGGAAATTGATGCCGGGGCGGTGCCAATCCGGCGGGGAGGGCGCATGGGGGATATGACGGAACGTCGAACATGTAGGGCGGGTTTTACAAACCCGCCCTAGCGTCGCCGGGCCGCATGCATGGCGGGTACGTAGAACCCGCCCTACGAGGTGGCAGTGTTGGAGGAGTTACTTCTTCGGCGCCACCGACTTCAGCACCACCGGCTTGGCTTCGGTCGGCTCAGCGGCCACCGCGGCGGCGACCGGCTTGTCTTCTTCCGCGCTGTGGCCGCTCAGTTCGGCAACGGCTTCCGCCAGGGGCTTGGCGGCCGGCTTGCCTTTGGATTCCGCTTTGACTTCGGCCTTTACTTCCGGTTTGGCTTCAGCCTTGGCGGGTTTTGGTGCGGCGGCCAGTGCGGCTGCCGGTGCATCGACGATTTCCGCTTCGGCCGGTTCGTTGCGCGCTACAGGAGCGAACGGGGCGGCAGGCTGGTTGACGACTTTGGCTGCCAGTGCCAGCGGCTTGGCGGCGACCGACGCGGCCGTTGCGGCGGCTTCCTTGAACTGGTCTTTGACCAGTTCCAGCAATTCCGCCTGGGTTTTGCTGGCGATGCTGTACAGCTCGCGGCTGTAGGACAGCAGGTTTTCCAGGTCCGGCGCCTGCACCACGAAGTCGCGTGGATCGCGGGCCTCCAGGAATTGCTTGGCGACGGCGGACGATTTTTCCACCGAAGCGCGGGTCGTGCTGAAATTCAGCGCGATCACTTGCTGCACGCCTTCGAAGGCGGTACTGGCGTAGTGGCTGGCGAGGTTCAGCTGCGATTCGAGTTGCGATTTGGCAGTCGCGGTGGCTGCGGAAAACTGATCGGTGAATGCGTTCATCAATACTTCTCCTGGGAAACGTTTATATTGCGCTGCAATAAAAATCATTCTAGCGGTGATTTAAAGCGGTGAAAAGTTATTTTTCCACTACCCTCGCGGCTTGCACCATACAAGCATGCGCGTGCCTGTGGCATTGCGGCAAGCATATGCGGAATAAGCATAATGCAGTGCAGCAAAGCAACAACATTTTACTTTCGAATCCGTTCGTGCCCGATGGTGCCTTTACAATCAAATCAACCAACAATGGAGGAACCGCATGGATGTCGTGAACGTGGATGTGGTGGTGCGCAACGCCAGCTTGCCGGATGGCCGGCGCGGCATCGATATCGCCGTGCAGGGCGAGCGCATCGTGGAAGTCGGGCCGGCGCTGGCGCTGCGCGGCGCGCGGGAAATGGACGCGGGCGGCGACCTGGTGGCGCCGCCGTTCGTCGATGCGCACTTCCATATGGATGCCACGCTCAGTTACGGCTTGCCGCGCGTGAACCAGTCCGGCACCTTGCTGGAAGGGATCGCCCTGTGGGGCGAACTGAAACCCCATTTGACGCAGGAAGCGCTGGTGGAGCGCGCGTTGCGTTATTGCGACTGGGCGGTGGCCCGGGGCTTGCTGGCCATCCGCACCCATGTCGACGTGTGCGACGACCGCCTGCTGGCGGTTGAGGCGCTGCTGGACGTCAAGCGCAAGGTGGCGCCTTACCTGGACATGCAGCTGGTGGCGTTTCCGCAAGATGGCCTGCTGCGCAGTCCCACCGCGCTGGCCAACTTGAAACGCTCCGTCGCCATGGGCGTTGATGTGGTCGGCGGCATCCCGCATTTCGAACGCACCATGGCCGATGGCGCGCAATCGGTGCGCATCCTGTGCGAATTCGCGGCCGAACAGGGGTTACGAGTCGACATGCATTGCGACGAATCGGACGACCCGCTGTCGCGCCACATTGAAACCCTGGCCAGCGAAACGCACCGGCTGGGCTTGCATGGGCGGGTGGCGGGCTCGCACCTGACCTCGATGCATTCGATGGACAATTACTATGTCAGCAAATTGCTGCCGCTGATGCGCGAAGCGGGCGTGGCGGCGATTGCCAACCCGCTCATTAACATCACCTTGCAGGGCCGCCATGACACGTATCCGAAGCGGCGCGGCATGACCCGCGTGCCGGAATTGCTGGCGGCCGGCATCGACGTGGCGTTCGGCCACGATTGCGTGATGGACCCGTGGTACAGCCTGGGCTCGGGCGACATGCTGGAAGTGGCGCACATGGGCTTGCACGTGGCGCAAATGACGGGACAGGACGCGATGCGCGCGTGCTTCACGGCGGTGACAGCCACCCCGGCCCGCATCCTGGGCCTCGATGGCTATGGCGTGGCGCCCGGCTGTTACGCCGACCTGGTGTGGCTCGATGCGGCCAGTCCGGTGGAAGCGATCCGGCTGCGCGCGGCGCGCCGCCTGGTCATGCGGCGCGGCAAGGTGGTCAGTGAAATGCCACGCACCGGGGCGGCCCTGCACTTGCCGGGGCGGCCAGGCAGCGTGGATTTCCGCCTGTGATGCGGGCTGGCTGACCCTGGCAGGCACCGCTTTGCCGCATTCCATGCACGGTTCGGCGCATCGGGAGCGACGGCGGGCCGGGCAGCGCGTACCGTGTGGTTTTTTCTCAATGGAGACCTTTGTATGCGCCCGATCCGCTCCCTCATGCTGTGCTGCGCGCTGTGCCTGTCCGCGCCGGCTTTTTCCGCCGCGCCAGCCGCGCCTGGCGACGTGGCCGCGATCCAGGACGTGGTCCGGCAATTCCAGGCCGCCATCATCGCGAAGGATGGCAAAACCTTGGGCAGCCTGTTCCTGGCGGACCATAACAGCTGGCTGACGGTGCTCGACGAGGCCGAGTACGCGAAAGCCAAGGCGCGCAACCCGAAGGCGGCCAAGGTCAATTCATCGACATGGAAAGAGTTTGCCGACTTTGTTTCAACCGCCAACGTACCGGTGGAAGAAAAGTTCCATAACGTCCGCATTGAAACCAATGGTGCCGTGGCGTCCGTGTATTTCGACTTCGACTTCCTCGCCGATGGCAAAGTCACCAACCGCGGCAGCGAAGCGTGGCAAATGGTGCGCCATGAACAGGGCTGGAAAATCGTCGCCATGGTGTATTCCATCGGGCGTTGACAGCACTGGCTCGGCGGCCACTACAATGGCGCTTTTCATAACGCGACGATCCCATGCTGGACGCTAAAGACGAAACGCCATTGCTGGTGCCCGTGCTGGCCGCATTGCCGGTGTCGGTCTGCATGGTGATCCTGGGGCTGCCCGCGATCGGTTTGCAATATGCCGCCGCATTCCGCGTCCTGTATTTCGTCGCCTGCATGGCGTGGATCATGCCGCTGGCGCTGCTGCAGCGCGCGTTGTGGCGCCGCCGCTGCGGCTGGCTGGTCATGGCGCCGGTATTGCTGGCGGTCAGCTACGCGATGTCGGTGTTGAATAACTTGCTGGGCCAGTGGCTGGCCATTGCGCTGGGACTGGAGACGCACTACCGCTGGGGCAGTTTGCTGCGCGGACTCGACAGCTGCTGGCTGGCGCTGGTGGCGTTTTGCGCGTGCCATGCGGTGGGGGCGTATTACCTGGCTTACCAGCGTACCCAATTGCGGCTGGCGCAAGCCACCGCCGCCCAGCGCGACGCGGAATTGCGCGCCTTGCGCTATCAGTTGAATCCGCATTTCCTGTTCAATGCGCTCAACGCGGTGTCCGCGCTGGTGGCGGCCCATGAAAACCGCGATGCCAACCGCATGCTGGGGCGCGTGTCCGATTTCCTGCGCGCCACGCTGGCGCATGACGGGCGCCACGAACACGCGCTGGCCGAAGAATTGGCGTTGCTGGAAGCCTACCTGGAAATTGAAAAAGTACGGCTGGGCGCGCGCCTGCGCGTGTCGACCCGCATCGGTCCCGACGTGCTCGATGCCGCCGTGCCCTACCTGCTGTTGCAGCCGCTGGCCGAGAATGCAATCCGGCATGGCATCGTGCCGCGCCAGGGCGGCGGGCAGCTCGATATCGGTGTGACGCGAGTGGGGGAGCAATTGCTGGTGGAGGTGCGCAATGATGGCGCGGCGCCGGCGGCGCCCGGCGGCGGTGGGATCGGTTTGCCGAACGTGGCGGAACGCCTGCGCGGCATGTACGGTCCGATGCATCGGATCGATGCCGGCTGGCGCGACGACGGCCGCTTCCACGTGCAACTGGCGTTGCCCCTGCGCGCCGTGGAGCCGCTGAGCCCGCTGAGCCCGGTGAGCGCATGATCCGGGTCGCGATCATCGATGACGAACCGCTGGCCCGGCTGGCCGTCCGGGTGCGCCTGGAAGCGCGGCCGGCATTTGCCATCGTGGCGGAATATGGCGATGGCGATGACGCCGCGGCGGGATTGCCGGCATTGCGGCCGGACCTGGTCTTCCTCGACGTCGATATGCCGGGCAAGAGCGGCCTGGACGTGCTGGCCGGGCTGCCGCCGGCGGCGCGGCCGATGGCGATCCTGCTGACCGCCTACGACAATTTTGCGGTCCAGGCCTTCGCGCTGGCGGCGCTGGATTACCTGCTGAAGCCGGTCGACGACGAACGCTTTGACGAGGCGCTGGAACGCGCGCAGCGCAACTATGCTTACCAGCACCGGCAAGGCGATGCGCCGCCGGTGCCGGCGGCGCCGCCGCGCGCCTTCACCGTCAGGGTGGGCGCGCGCACGGTCATCGTGGACAGTGCGGACATCGACTGGATCGAAGCCGATGGCGACTATGCGACCCTGCATGTGGCGGACAAGGCTTACCTGTTGCGGGAACGATTGCATGCGCTGGCGTCGCGCCTCGATCCCGCGCACTTCCAGCGCATCCACCGGGGCGCCATCGTACGGTTGGACCGGGTCAGCGAACTGCGCGCGCTGACCAACCGCGATGCCTTGTTGCGCTTGCGGGACGGCTCGGCGATGCGGGTCAGCCGCACCTACATGCCGGCGCTGATGAGTGCACTGCAGCATCGGCAAGCCGGTGTGGCGGATCGTTTCTCGCGGTAACATGGCTGTTCTCCAATTTCTTTGCGAACACCATGCTGATCCTGTCCACCGAACGCCTGAACCTGCGCACTGTGAATGCCGACGATGCGCCGTTTTACCTGGAACTGGTCAATGATCCGTCCTGGATCGCCAATATCGGCGACCGCGGCATCCGGACCGTGGAAGCGGCCCGCACGGCGCTGCTGGAAGGGCCGGTGGCGATGCACCTGCGGCTCGGTTATTCCTTGTACCTGGTGGAGCGGCGCAGCGATGGCGCGCCGCTGGGCCTGTGCGGCCTGCTCAAGCGCGACTTCTTGCCGGGCACGGATATCGGCTACGCGCTGGCGCCCCGCTACTGGGGCCATGGTTATGCGCGCGAGGCGGCCGGCGCCGTGCTGGCCTACGCGCGCGACACCTTGAAGCTGCCTTGCCTGGTGGCCATTACCGATCCCGACAACCAGGTGTCGATAGCGCTGCTGGGAAAGCTGGGCCTGCAATTTGTGGAGCGCAAACAACTCCCAGGCTACGACGGCGACAGCAATGTGTATCGCCTGGACTTTTAAGTTACCAAGGATTGTTGCAAGCCTGCAAAACTCCTGACACAATCGCGCCCCTCGCTTGGCTTTTGCCGGGGTGGGGCGCAAGATGTGAGCTGGCATGGCAATGATGTCATTATGCAAGCGCCCGCCCCCGAAAACCCGTGGCGTCAGACCATCCGGCAATTCGATTCTTTTCTTGGGGTAACACAATGAAACTCGCAGACCTGAAAATCGGCGTGCGGCTCGGCCTGCTTGGCTGCTTCTTTCTTGTTGCATTGCTGGCGGTCGGCGCCACTGGCTGGTATGCGCTGGCCACCATCAAGGCGCGCGATGCGGAAGGCATGCAGCGCAGCGCCATGCTGACGCAGTCGGTCGATATGGCGCGCAGCTCGCAAGTGGCATTCAAGATCCAGGTGCAGGAATGGAAAAACATCCTGGTGCGCGGCCATGATCCGGCCAACCTCGACAAATATACCCAGGCGTTCGTGAAGACGGGCAAGCAGGTGAATGGCGATTTGGGCCGGCTGAAAGCCTTGCTGGACAAGCTGAACCTGTCGACCCCGCTGGTCGATGAAGCCTTGCGCATGCACGAAGAGCTGGGCGCCAACTACCTGAAAGCGCTGAAGCAATTCGATTCCGCCAATCCGGAAAGCTACAAGGTGGTCGATGGCCTGGTCAAGGGCATGGACCGGGCGCCAACCGCCAAGATCGATGAAATCGTTGCCTATATTGGCAAGCAATCGAGTAGTGAAGTCAAGAACATGGTGGCCGACAACGAGGCGGCCTATCAGCGCACCCTGTTGCAGGCGGGCGTGATGGTGGCGCTCGCGCTGGCGGCCGGCAGTGCGTTGATGGTGTGGCTGACACGCAGCATTACCCAACCCCTGGCGCAGGCGATCACGATTGCGCAGACCGTGGCGGCCGGGGATTTGCGGTGTGACACGGCCACGGCGCGCGGCGATGAAATCGGCGAACTGCTGCGGGCATTGGACCGGATGACCGGCAACCTGTCGCGCATCGTGGGGGAAGTGCGGCAGGGGACCGATACCATTGCCACGGCCAGCACGGAAATCGCATCGGGCAACCTGGATTTGTCGTCGCGCACGGAACAGCAAGCCAGTTCGCTGGAAGAGACGGCGGCGTCCATGGTGCAGCTGACCACCACCGTGCGCCAGAATCATGAAAACGCGGAACAGGCGCAGAAGCTGGCGGAAGACGCGTCGCACGTGGCGCAAAAGGGCGGCGCGACCGTGTCGGAAGTGGTGCGGACGATGGGGCAGATCAATGAATCGTCACGCAAGATCGTCGACATCATCAGCGTGATTGACGGTATCGCGTTCCAGACCAATATCCTGGCGTTGAATGCCGCGGTGGAAGCGGCTCGCGCCGGTGAGCAGGGCAGGGGCTTTGCCGTGGTGGCGACCGAGGTGCGCAACCTGGCGCACCGCTCGGGCGCGGCGGCCCGGGAAATCAAGGGCTTGATTGACGATTCCGTGGCGCGGGTGGACCAGGGCAGCCAACTGGTATCGCGGGCGGGGGAGACCATGACGGAAGTGGTGGCCAGCGTCGAGCGGGTGGTGGCCATCATCCGTGACATCGCGGTCGCCAGCACGGAACAACAGGATGGCATTGCCCAGGTCGGCGAAGCCATCAACCAGATGGAGGGCGTGACCCAGCAGAACGCCGCGCTGGTGGAGCAGGCGTCCGCCGCGGCCGATGCGCTGCAACAGCAGGCGCACAGCCTGACCGAGGCGGTCAGCATCTTCAAGCTGCAAGGGCAGGGCGCCGCCCGGCGCCCGCTCCTCAACTAACCACGGCGCGAGATTACGGCGCGACAGCCGGGAAAAACCACTGCAGCGGCAAATGCACCCGCTCCGCCCATGATTTCTCGTTGTGGATGCCGCCCTGCGCTTCGTGGTAATACAGGTTGCCGCCCGGCGTAAAGCCGTTGGCGGCCATCGCGTCGCGCATGCGGCGGGTGTCTTCCACGCCATCCTGGTCGGTGCCCGCGTCAAGATAGAACCGCACGCCGCCTGGCGCTGGCGGCCTGGCAACCAGGCTGCCTTGGCCCCACCAGAATGAACTCGACACGCCGCCCGCCATGCCGAACACGTCCGGCCGCTGCGCGGCCAGGTGCACGGACGCGATGCCGCCCAGCGACGAGCCCATGATGGCGGTATCCTGCGGCCCGGTGCGGGTGCGCAGGGTGCGGTCGATGTACGGCTTCACGGTGTCCGTGATGAAGCGCCCGTATGGTTCGATCTTGCCGCCGCCATGCTGCGGATCGCAGCATGGCGTGTATTCGGCAATCCGGTCCGGCGTATTGTCGATGCCGACCACGATGGTTTCCGCCATTTTCCCTTCCGCGATCAGGCGGTCGATGGTTTCATCGATGCCCCATTCCACGCCATACGCGGCGCTCTTCGCATCGAACAGGTTTTGGCCGTCGTGCATGTACAGCACCGGGTAGCGCAAGTCGGAGCGTGTGCCATAGCTGGGCGGCAGGTACACCCGCAATTTGCGGCGGTTGCCCAGTTGCGGCGATTCGATCTCGTCGAGGATGCGCACGGTGCCGCGCGGCTGCTCCAGTTCCAGGATCAGCGCCGCGCGGGCCGGCAAGGTGACTTCGTCTTTCAGGCTGTAACGCTGGCCGCTGATGACGTCGCGCCCTTCGGCCACGCCGGCCAGCATTTCGCTGAAGCGGGCGGTTTTTACCGGCATGGCTTTCTGGTTCATATTGATGGCGACCATGACTTTGCTGGTGCCGACACCTGAGCCGTCATAGCGGAAGTAAACATAGGTATCGTTTTCCGGCCCGAAGTGCATCAGCTTGCCGTGATGGATCACGCTTTGCGCCTTGCGCCAGTTCAGCAGCTTTTTCAGGTAAGCCTGCGCCGCCAGCTGCTGTTTCGTCAGCCCCTGACCCGTAAAGGCGTTGACCTTGTCGCCCGCCCAGCCGCCGGGGAAATCCTGGCGGTACGACGGGTCGTCGCGGCCCTTGGTGGTGCTGGTCATCTGGATTTCCGTGCCGTAGTACAGCTGCGGGATGCGCGGCATCGTCAGCGTATAGGCCATGGCGATGCGGAACAGCGCGTCGTCGTGGCTGGCCACGCTGAAGATGCGGGCCATGTCATGGTTGCCTTCAAATAACGTCATGTTGGCCGCGTCCGGGTACTGGTAATCCTGCGCCGCCGCTTCATACAGGGATTTCAGGCTGTAGCCTTCGTCGCCGGCCAGCACGCGGCGCAATGTGTCGTTGAGCGGGAAATCCATCATGCTGGGCATGTGCGACACATAGCCATCGAAATTCCGCTTGTTCTTCAGCCAGTGCGCGACCACCGCGATATGCGGGCTCCACTCTTCGCCCACCAGGTTCAGGTTCGGGTATTCCTCCAGGATGCGGCGCGACCAGTCCGCCAGGAAGGCCTTGTTCGAATAGCCGTAGGTGTCCACGCGCAATCCCGCCAGCCCCGCATACTCGATCCACCAGATGCTGTTCTGGATCAGGTACGTGGCCATGTACGGATTGGCCTGGTTCATGTCCGGCATGTTGGGCGTGAACCAGCCGGTGGTGAAATCCTTGCGGTCCGCCTGCGATGCGTAGGGATCCTGCACGGCCATGCGGTGGTGCTGGGTCGGCGTGAATTTGCCGTTGTGCGTGATCCAGTCCGGCATCGGCAAATCGCGCATCCACCAGTGCTGCAAGCCGATGTGGTTCAGCACCACGTCCTGGATCACGCCGATGCCTTTTTCGCGCGCACGGGCGGCGAAGGTGCGGAAGTCTTCATTGCTGCCATAGCGCGCATCGATCTTGTACAGGTCGGTGCCGGCATAGCCGTGGTACGAGTATGCCGGCATATTGTTTTCCACCAGCGGCGTCGGCCACACCATGGTGTAGCCCATGTCGGCGATATAGCCGAGCGCATTGGTCATACCCTGCAAATCGCCGCCATGGCGGCCGGACGGGTTCTTGCGGTCCAGCTTGTCCGGCATGCCGCCGACCGTGTCGTTGGCGGGATTGCCGTTGGCGAATCGGTCCGGCATCACCTGGTAAATCGCATCGGCGCTGGAAAACCCCTTGCGCTGGGCGGAACCGGCGGCGCGCGCCTGCAACTCATAGTTGACAATCACCGAGCCCTTGCCGGGCGCGGCAAACGCGATGTCGAACTTGCCGGGCCGGGCCGACGCATCGATGGCGAGGTCGACAAACAGGTAATTGCGGTTGGCGACCCGTTTCACGGCGCTGATCCGCACGCCGGCGTAATTCAGGCTGGGCGCCAGGTCCGCGATGTTTTTCCCGTGCACCATCAACTGCAGCGTCTTGTGCTGCATGCCGGTCCACCAGAACGCTGGTTCCATGTGCTCGATGCGGTAATCCTGGGCGTTCGCCGCCAGGCAGGCGGCTGCGGTCAACACTGCCAGCACGGTTCGTTTCATGCGATCTCCAAGAATTCTTATGGTAGTTGTACTACATGACTATTTATAACTCCATAGTATGAAAGGAAGTTGGTGTGTACGCAACGGATTTAACTATCTAGTTCAGGTACATTGGCGGGACGTTGCAAGAGCCGCGCTATGCTGTGGTTTTCCAGTTCAGAAGGATATTCATGGCGGTTCGGGGCAGGCGGGCGATATTAAAGGCAGCGGTGGCGTGCACTGCGCTGGCGGCGGCGCCGGTGCTGGCGCAGGGTGGTGATGGCACCTTTGTCACGCTCGATGCCTTCCCGTCCAGCCATGTCGCTCCGCGCAAGGTCATGGTGTGGTTGCCGCCCGGCTATGATGGCGCCACGCAGCGCTATCCCGTGTTGTATATGCACGATGGCCAACACCTGTTCGACCCGAACACCGCGATGGGCGGCCAGGCGTGGGAAGTGCACAAGGTGCTGGCGTCGCTGATCGCTTCGGGCGCCGTCCGGCCCGCCATCATCGTCGGCATCTGGAGCAACCGCGACCGGGCCCGGGAATATGGTCCGGCCGCGGCGGTGGAGCGGCTGGCGCCGGACTTGCGCGCGGCCCTGCTGGGCGACCCGCCCATTGCCGGCGGCATGCCGCCGTTGTCCGACCAGTACCTGCGCTTCCTGGTGGAAGAGTTAAAGCCGGCCATCGACAGCCGCTTCCGTACGCGCAAAGAGCGCGCCGGGACGTTTATCCTGGGCTCGTCGATGGGTGGTCTGATTTCCCTGTATGCGGTGGCGCGCCACCCGGAAGTGTTCGGCGGCGCGGCCTGCCTGTCCACGCACTGGCCGGTCACCACGAATTTCAACATGTTGTTCGACAAGGAAGACATGCGCCCGGTGCGCATCGCGTCGGCCTGGTTCGACTGGCTGGGTCAAGCCCTGCCGCGCGCCGGCGGGCTGAAGCTGTATTTCGACCATGGCGACGCCACGCTCGACGCCTTGTATGCGCCCTACCAGCAGCAAATGGACGCCATCCTGCGCGCCAAGGGTTACCGCCAGGGTATCGATGTGATCACCAAGGCTTACCCCAGCGCCGATCACAGCGAAGCCGCGTGGCGTGGCCGGGTGGATATTCCACTGCGCTTTTTGTTGTCCAATTCAGGCGGCTAGCATTCCGTAACTTTTTTGCAAATCCTGTAGTCCCACTACAATCCCTCTCCGTTGCGCCTGTACCTGAAATACAACGGCGGTGGCCGTTTCATTGATAAATCAAGGCTCTAAAACAGTGTTGTTCCGTATTGCCGATCAACTTTGATTGACACTGGATCTAGTTTTAATACAAAATCCTGTTCAGGACGTCTGATAGAACGTTTGCTTTCCCAGATCCCGTGTAGTCGAAATAAAGCGTCGACAGGTTGCAGTTGCGGGAATTTTTACTTGTGATGAAGAGGGGACACCTGATGATGAATTTCGCAACTGAGCGCAGCCAGCGCGCAGCCCTGCAACTGAGCCCGGTCGCCGCAGCGTGCGCCGTGTTTGTTTCCGCCCTGGCCGGTAACGTCCAGGCGCAGACCAGCGCCGCGCCAGCCGCCGGTGCCGTCCAGCAAGTGACCGTGTCGGGCATCCGCCGTGGTATCGAAGACGCGATCTCGGTAAAGAAAGATTCGACCTCCATCGTGGAAGCCATTTCGGCGGAAGACATCGGCAAGCTGCCGGACGTGTCGATCGCGGAATCCATCGCCCGCCTGCCAGGCCTGGCGGCCCAGCGCGTGGGTGGCCGTGCCCAGGTGATTTCCGTGCGTGGCCTGTCGCCGGACTTCGCCACCACCCTGTTGAATGGCCGTGAACAAGTATCGACCGGCGACAACCGTAGCGTGGAATTCGACCAGTATCCATCGGAACTGCTGTCCGGCGTGACCATCTACAAAACCCCGGACGCCGGCATCGTTGGCCAGGGCCTGTCCGGCACCATCGACATGCAGACCGTGCGTCCGCTGTCGTTCAGCTCCCGTACCGTGGCGATGAACGCCCGTATGGAAAAGAATTCGCTGGGCAAGATCGCCAACGCGAAAGCCACCGGCAACCGCTTGTCCGCGTCGTACATCGACCAGTTTGCCAACCGCACGATCGGTATCGCGCTGGGCTTCGCGCACCTGGAATCGCCGATGCTGTATCAGGAGACCGGCCTGTACGAGCCATGGAAAACGGATTCGCGCGCGGGCGTTCCTGGCGGCACCTATGTGGTGGACGGCATGAAAGCCGTGGCGCGCAGCGGCGTCAACAAGCGTGACGGCCTGATGGGCGTGCTGCAGTACCGTCCGAACAAGCAATTCACGTCCATGCTGGACGTGTATGCGTCCGAGTTCCGTCAAACCGACACCAAGAACCAGATCGAAATCCACATCGGCGGCTACAACGGCGGCTACAAGCCGGACCTGTCGTTCACCGACGTCACCACCTCCGGCGGCGCCCTCGCCGGCGGCGTGGCCAACAGCGTGTACCCGCTGGTGCGTGGCATGTACAACGACCGCAAGGACACCATCAAGGCATTGGGCTGGAACAACCAGTACAAGAACGGTGGCTGGACCGTGGTGGGCGACATCAGCTTCTCGAAAGCCAAGCGTAACGAACTGAGCCTGGAAAACAACACGCAGATCAGCGATGTGGCCGGCAATCCTTTCCTGGACGCGGTGCGCTTTGCCATCGGCAACGGTGGTTTCACGCAAATGGCGCCGGGCCGCAATTACAGCGATGCATCCAAGCTGTACGTGCGCAACACCATTTATGGTTCCGGCTACGGCAAGACCCCGAGCGTGGAAGACGAGTTGAAGAGCTACAAGCTGGCGCTCACCGCACCGGTGCCTGACGCGATGGAAAAATATATTTCCAGCATCGACTTCGGTATCAACTACAGCGATCGTTCGAAGAAGAAGCGCCAGCCTGAAGGCAACATCAACCTGAAGGGCGCGCCGTCGACCATTTCCGACGATTTGCAATACGGCTTGACCGACCTGGGCTTCGCCAGCGCCGGCATGATCCCGACCTGGAACGTGCCAGGTGTCGTGGCCAAGTACATGACCTTCAATCCGGTCGACAACCTGAGCTACCTGATTTCCAAAGCGTGGGAAGTCAATGAGAAAATCACGACCACCTACGTGAAGGGCAACATCGAAACGGAACTGGGCTGGGCCACCCTGCGCGGTAACGTCGGTGTCCAGGTGCAGCACACCGACCAGTCGTCCGATTCGCGCTACTTCGACAACACGGCGCCGGTCGGCAGCCAGGTCAAGCCTGTCCATGACGGCAAGACGTACACCGATTACCTGCCTAGCCTGAACCTGTCGTTCGGCCTGGAAAACCAGCAGACCGTGCGCTTCGCCGCCGCCAAGCAGATCGCCCGTCCGCGCGTTGACCAGCTGCGTTCGGCCCTGGAGTTCGGTGTGTCGACGTCGACCTTCAAGCCGGGTGGCGAAGGCGGCAACGCCAAGCTGGATCCATGGCGCGCCAACGCCTTTGACCTGTCGTATGAGAAATACTTCGACAAGAAGGCCTACGTGGCGGTGGCAGCGTACTACAAGAAGCTCAATACTTACATCTTCACCCAGACCAAGGATTACGATTTCTCGGCGCTCACCCCGGGCACCATCGCCAAGTTCAACAATGGCGACTACAAGGCGCCATACAACGGTAACGGTGGTTCGCTGAAAGGCCTGGAACTGTCGGCATCGATGCCGCTGTCGATGGTGAGCAAGATGTTGGACGGCTTCGGCGTACAGGCTTCGCACACCTATAGCGACAGCTCGATCGCGATCGAAGATTCGGACAGCAACATCGGCAAGAACATCCCGCTGCCTGGCCTGTCGAAGCACACGACCAACCTGACCTTCTACTATGAGAAGGCTGGCTTCGAAGCCCGTGTCAACCAGCGCAAGCGTTCGGACTTCGTGGGTGAGATCGGCAACTTCGCCAACAACCGTACCCTGCGTTACGTCGTCGGTGAAAGCATCATCGACTTCCAGGTCGGCTACAACTTCACGCAAGGCGCGCTGAAGGGCCTGGGATTGGTGGCACAGGTGAACAACCTGCGCAACGCCGCCTACGAAACCTATGCCGGCGCCCGCAACCAGCAGCTGGAATACCAGAAGTACGGCCGCACCTTCCTGGTGGGCGCGAACTACAAGTTCTAAACTGAGTTTCTCCCCTCCGTTACTCCCAACGGATAATGTGTGAAAAACCCGCCACGCAAGTGGCGGGTTTTTTATTCAGCCGAAGATTTCTGAAACCGCTGCACCGATAAGCCGCACGGCAAATCCACTTCCGCCCAGCCGACCCAGCCCGGTTCCGCGCGTTGCGCGCCAGTCAGCAGGGGCGCGGGCGCCGTGAATGCGGGATCGCTGGCATACAGCAGCGCGGGCCCGGACCAGATCAGGGTGCGCGCCCGCTCGTTCGCGGTCAGCGCCGCGCCGGTGCTGCGCACCTGGTCCGGCTGGCGCGAAACCGGGCACACTTTACGGAGCACTTCCTGTGCGCGCTGGCGGTTGTGCTCCGTCACGTCGACTGTCTGATTGGCCGGTGAACGCCACAGGCTGAAAGCCGGTACGCAGAGCGCCACAGCTGCGGCAATCACTAATAAACGTCGTGTAGTCATGGGGTGGCAGTGTAGCAGCGAGGCCGCTTGCGCCCAAGGCGCCATCGGCGGATAGGCTCACACACTGATCTGGTCAGGCCCGCGATTGCTGTTTGCCAGCGATCCGGGATTACCGCGCCAACTCCGCTGCTGACGGGCGCACCCTGCCAACTTATTCACTTACCGTGACTCCCGCCGGCAAGATTTCCTGGTCGACCCAGCGGAAATATGTGTATTCCATCATCACACCCATCAGCGGAAAAGCCAGCCAGGTGTATTGCGTCAGTACGCTGGCCCCCATGGCCGCCACGGACACGCCCACCGTGATGTGGAGATGCTTCTTTTTGATGGGGTGGGTGTACTGTGCGACCGGATGTTTGTACCAGGGTCCCGTCATCACCTGCCAAAACAGGCAACCGAACCAGGTAGCGGTGTAGCCGAATGGCAGCACATCAAACATTGCCAGCGCTGCCAGCGCCACGCCGATGGCCGCCATGGCCAAGCCCCAGATCATTTGTCGCGTAAGGAAAGACATCGTTACTCGCGCCGGCATCGCCAGCATGGTTGTTGAGCTTGCACAATACCAAGCCACACTTAGCATTGCTTTAAGTTTCCCGCCGCGACGAAACGTCGTGCCATCGTGGCCGCGAGTGTAGCAGCGCGGCCGCTTCGCGCCCAAGCGCTTCAGGCGCGGCGGCGCGCACGCCAGCCCAGCAATCCCAGCCCGGCAAGCAGCATCGCCCACGTCGACGGCTCCGGCACATTCGACACCGCCGTGAACTGGAAATCATCGGCCACCCAGTGCCCGCTCAACGTCCCCAGTTCGCGCCGGTCGATACGGTAGCCGGTGATGCCGGACAGCGACGCAAAGCCGCTGGTGTCGATGAAGGACAGTGGTTCCGCCAGGCCCGGGTGGCTTTCCGGCAGATTGAACACGACCGACGCCAGTTCCGTGGCGCCGCCCAGCGCGACAATGGTGACCTGGTCGGCGCCGCCTTCGCTGAAGCCGTAATACTGGTTGCGGCCGAACCAGGCGCCGGTCAGCACTTGATTGGTGGTGATGGTGAGGCCCGAGCCGCCATCCTGGTTGGTGACGAAATAATGGCCGGAATGCGCGATGCCGAACGTGGGGCCGGACGGGCCGCCGACGCGGTACTGGTCGCCAAACACGGAAAAGCGCGCATCCCACGTGACACCCGCGTAATCGAGGCTGTTGCCGGGATTGGTGTACTGGATGCCGGTGCCGAGGTCGATCGCCGGTTGCAGCGCCAGGTTGTCGAACGTGGCGACGGTGGCCGCCGATGCTTGCAAGGCCGTACCCAGCAGCAGGGCCGCCAGGGAGGGTTTGATACAGGTGGCAATTTGCATGGCATGATCTCCGTCGAATATTGTCGAAATTTTATCGCAAGCAAATTGACAAGATGGGTAGTTAGTTAATGAAGTGTGTCTTTTCCGTCGCCCAAATGAAAAACGGGCCGGTTTGCACCGGCCCGCCTGCTTTACTTTAATACTGAATTACTTCTTCGCGGCCGCCGCCAGCTGGCGGTTCTGCTCATCGAGCCACTGTTTCAGCGGCGCGAAGTAATCGACCAGCGCCTGGCCGTCGATGCGTTCTTCGCCGGAAATGGCTTTCAGCGCTTCCGGCCATGGCTTGCTGGCGCCCATTTCCATCATCTTCTGGAACTTGGCGCCGGCTTTTTCATTGCCATAGATCGAGCAGCGGTGCAGCGGGCCGGTATAACCCGCTTCCTTGCACAGCGCGCGGTGGAACTGGAACTGCAGCATGTGGGCCAGGAAGTAGCGGGCGTACGGCACGTCCGCCGCCACGTGGTACTTGGCGCCGGCGTCAAAGCCGTTGGCGGTGATGCCGCCCGGACGGGACATGCCCATGTACTGCTCGCGCAACTGCCACCAGGTCTTGTCGTAGTCGGCCGGCTGCACCTTGCCGGCATAGACGTCCCAGCGCCATTTGTCGACCATGTAGGCGAACGGCAGGAACGCGACTTTCGCCAGCGCGCGCTGCATCAGTTCGGACACGTCGTCGCCGGCTTGCTGGTTTTGCTCCATCAGGCCGATCTTCTTCAGGTAGTCCGGCGTGATCGACAGCGCCACGGTGTCGCCGATGGCTTCATGGAAGCCGTCATTGGCGCCGCCCTGGAACAGGACCGAATGCTTGTTGTAGGCCAGGTCGTAATAGATGTGGCCCAGCTCGTGGTGGATGACCTTGAATTCCTCGTCGGTCGGACGGATGCACATCTTGATGCGCACGTCTTCCTTGCCGTCCATGGTCCAGGCCGAGGCGTGGCACACCACTTCACGGTCGCGCGGCTTGGTCAGCAGCGAACGCTCCCAGAACGAGTCCGGCAGCTTGCGCATGCCCAGCGAGGTGTAGAACTTTTCCGCATACTGCGTCATCTGCTTGGCGTCGGTCTTGCGCTGTTCCAGAACACTGGTTAAATCATAGTTGCCGGCATTGGCGGCGGGCTTCAGCAGCGGGTAAATGTTTTCCCAGCTCTGGCTCCACATGTTGCCGAACAGGTGGGCCGGGATCGGGCCGGTGGCCGGCACCACGTCCGGGCCGTAAGCCTGGCGCAGCTTGTGGCGGGTGTAGGTGTGCAGCGAATCGTACAGCGGCTTGACCTGTTGCCAGATGCGTTCCATCTCGGCGGCAAAGGCGTCCGGCGCCATGTCGTACTGGGAGCGCCACAGCGCGCCGGTATCGGCAAAGCCCATTTCACGCGCGCCCTTGTTGGACAGCGCCACGTAATCGACGTACATCTGCTTGTAGGCCGGCGCTTGCGCGTGCCAGCCGGTCCAGATTTCCTTCAGCTTGGCCGGATCGCGGCTGGTGGCCAGGGTTTTTTCCAGTTCGCCCAGCGGCATGCATTCCTGGCCTGGCGGGCAGTATTTACCTTTGCCATAGGCCGCGTTCAGCGCGGCCTGCTTGGCGGCGTAGGCCTCACGTTCTTTCGGGTCCGGCAGCATCAGGGTCAGTTGCAGGAACTTCAGCTTGCGCGCGTAATCGTCTTTCAGCTTCAGGCCGTTGTAGCGGCGTGCCGCCAGGGCGGCTTCGCCGGACAGCGACAGCTGCTTTTCGCCGAAATACGTGGCCAGCGCTTCGGTGTCGTCGGTGATGAAGTTCTGCGCCACCCACTGCGCGCGGGCGCCGTCGAGGTTCAGTTTCTCCATTTTCGCTTCCGTCTCATTGACGAAGCGTTCCGCTTCCGCCACGGTCGGCTTGCCCGCCTTGCTTGTGGCGGGCGGTTTCGTCGCGTTCGCGGTTTCGGCGGCATGGGCAACCTGGAAAGCGCCCATGGCCACCATCACGGCGATGGGGAGAGCTTTCTGGTACAGGGGTTTGGTCACAGTGGTCTCCTTGTGTTTTTTATAAAGCGCGTAATATACACCGGCGACCGCTGAATTCCGTCTTGAAAATAGTTCAGTGTTACAAATGCCGCGTCTCCTCCGGCGCGTTCCACCAATTATTGTGCCGCCCGTCCGAGTATTTGACGGGGGCGTTGGCCAGCTCGTCGGGTGTCGCGTCATCCAGGCAGGAGACTTGGATCGCGACGTAATCGCCGCCGATCTGTTCTATGTGGCCGCGCCCGAACGAGCGCACGCCGCAGGTGCGGCAAAACAGGTGGTGGGCGCTTTTCGTGGCGAACTGGTAGTCGGACAACGTGTCTTCACCGCTCAGCAAGCGGAACGCGTCCGGCTTGATGGTGACGCTCCAGTTGCGGGTCTTTTGGCAGATCGAGCAATTGCATTTGCCGGTGCCGGCAGCCAGGTCGATATCCGCTTCAAAGCGCACCGCGCCGCAGTGGCAACTGCCATGGTAGGTTTTCAGCACTGTCATCTCCTTGGATGGGTGAGAGCGCCAGTGTAGCCAAATCCGTTGCGGTTGGCGCACGGCTTGCCGGTCACGGCCCTCGCGCCGGCGCCGCGTGCGGCCTGCAAGAGTGCACCTTGCCGCGCGGTGCCGCTACAGGCTGCCCAGCAGCGCAAACAGCAGGCCGCCCGCGCTGGCGGCACCCGTGCAGGGGCGCAAGGTGCGCGGCGCATACGCCAGTTGCAGCATGACGGCCGGCGCCGTCACCGACAGGGCGCCGGTCCACAGCAATACTCCCTGCGCCATGCCGGCGTGGCGCATGGCGGTCGCCAGCGCCAGCAGCCAGCACGCGACGGCGCCCAGCCGCAGCGCAACGCGCAAGCGCGGCGAACGGGGCACCTTGTACGCGACCAGCGCCGCGTGGTGGCGCGCCATCGACTGGCTCAGCGCGCTCAGTCCCGAGTAAGCCAGCGCAAAAGTCGCCAGTACATTCATTTTGAAACCTCCCGCATGGCCGACAGCGGCGCCAGCGTTTCCGGTGTGCGTTTCGGCTGGCGTCCCAGCCGCGCCGCGGCCACGGCCAGCGATGCGCCGAGCGCCAGCACCGTCATATCGAACGCCGCCACCGACAGCGGGGCGGCATGCCTCGTGATAACGGCCAGCGCATGGGTGCTGGTCGTGACGGCATTCAAGACCGGCAATCCGCCCAGCAGCAGCGCGCCGCACGCCAGTTGCCAGCGCCACATGGCACGGCCTGGACGCCATTGCGCCAGCAGCAGCGCGGCGCCCCACGCGGCAAAGAACACGGCCACTTCGCGGTCGGCGCGCTGTGCCAGTTCCAGCGGCAACAGGCGGTTGGCCCAGAAATATGCGCCGTAGGCGATCGGCAAGCCCGCGATGCAGCCGATGTTGAGCCCATGCACCAGGCGCGCGCCCGCGCCGCTCTGGCGCTGGCGCTTGGCGGCCCACAGCAGCGCGCCGGTCGCCACCATCGCGGTGCCCGCCAGCCCGGAAATAAAGAACAGCCAGCGCAGCAGCGGTTCCGCGAAACGCGCAATGTGCAAGCCATACAGCACGCCGTGCGTGGCCAGCGCCATGCTGGTGGTGTCGGCGCTGGAGGCCGGCACAGCCGATCCTTGCGCCATGCCGGTGCCAACGCCGCCGCCCTTGGTGGCTGGCACAGTTGTTCCTTGCGCCGCGCTGGCGTCGTCCCCTTTGGTTGCAAGCAGTGCGCCGCTGGCGCCGTCGAACTGCATGGCGGGCTGCTTATTCGACAGGTCGCCGCCCGCCGCGCGCGTGACGGAAATGCGGGCGTTGACGTCGTTCGGATTGGCGATGCCGATGGTGCCGGCCGCGCGGCCGTGCCAGTGGCGCTGCGCCTGGTCCAGCACGGGGCCGATCGGCGCCAGCGGCGCAGGGACGCCGGCCGCCTTGGCCGGCTTGCCGACGCTGGGGTGGATCTCGGACAGCAGCGCGCCCTTGTCGTCCTTGTAGACGGCCTGTCCGGCGGACGGCATGACCATGAACATCAACGTCACCAGCCCGGTGTACGTGATCATCAGGTGGAAGGGTAAAGCGAACACGCCCGCGGCGTTGTGCGCATCCTGCCACGAACGGGCGCCTTTGCCGGGGCGGAAAGTGAAGAAGTCGCGGAAGATGCGGCGGTGGATGATGACGCCGGACACCAGCGACACCAGCAGCACCATCGCGCACAGGCCGGCAATCCAGCGGCCCGTTTGCGGCGGCACGTAATGCAGGTCGAAGTGCAGGCGGCTGAGGAAGGCGCCGGCGTGGGTGTCGCGCGCGGCCGGCAATTCCGCGCCGGTCGCGGGGTCGATCAGCGCGGTATGGAGTTTGCCATCCGGCCCGCTCCACGTGGCGCGGCTATAGGGCGTGCGCGCCGTCGGCAGGGTGATGAACCAGTGCTTGGCCTGGGCGGCGCGCTGCTGCAGCACCTGCACGGCGGCTATGCCGGCCTGCGTGGCGGACGCCGGCCGCATGGCGGCGCCGTGCAGTTCCGGTTTCATCCACAGGTTGATCTCGTCGCGGAAATAGCTGGCGGTGCCGGACGTGAACATCAACAGCAGCAGCCAGCACACCAGCAAACCGGCCCAGGTGTGCAGCGACGCCATGCGCTGGCGGAACGACCCGGTCATGCCAGCCCCCTGGCGGCCAGCGCCATCGCCAAGGCGGGCAGCAGCAATTCCGCCCACGCGCGCCACGCGCTGGGCGCGGCAAAGGCGCGCAGCGCGGCGGCGGCATATAGCGCAAAGGACAACAGGGTGGCTGTTACCACCGCATCGGCGCGCGGCAACGGCAGGCATAGCGCCAGCAAGGCGGCCGCCGTGGCGGCAAAGGCATAGCCGCCGGCTATTGCCGCGCAGGTGCGCGACACGGCAGTAAAAAGAGGGGAACGCGGCATAGTATTCATTAGCTGGTCATGCCGCGGATTCTAGCGAGGGGTAGACAGAACAGCAACGGGCAGCATGGGCTGCCCGTGTGATGTTGCAAAACAACCTCGCTTAGTGGTCGAAGCGGCGCTGCTTGCCGGTATTGTAAGGCTCATCGTCGTCATCGCGCGGCAAGCGCTGGTGACGGTCGGTTTCACCGATGGCGCCGCCGTTGGCTTTTTCATCGGCTTTTTCCGATGTGCGGTGGCGGCGGTTGGCGTCTGCGCTGCTGTGGGCAGGCTGAGGTTTCTTCGAGTCAACCATGGCATTTCCCTCGTGTAGTTCAAGGTACGGAAAGCTTAGCGCGAGCCGGTAGTATGCCATGTCGGAATGGGGACTGGTGTGGTGTAGGAAGTCTTCTCATGAATGGCGGTGCTAGAATGATATTTTCCCCTGTCGCCATCTGCATCGAGGATCGTTTTGTACGCAAAGTCACTTCAGCTTGAGAATTTCAAATGCTTTGGTAAGGCCAGCATGAAATTCCAGTACCCGGGGCGTCCTCGGAGTGCAGCCGAACTCAAGAACGTTAATCTTGTGCTGGGTGATAACGGCGGGGGGAAGTCGTCGGTATTGCGGGCGATTGCGATTGCTGTGTTGGCGCCGGTATTGGCTGATTCAGGATTCGTTCCCTACCGGCTTGTGCGTCGCGGTGGTGCAGGCATGAGTGAGGTTGAGACTGCACTTGTTGGCGTTAAGGGGCTTGCTGACAGAACTGAGGTTGATGCTACAGGGGCTGACCGACAGTTTCCTCTGGACGCGGTGATTCGGAAGCGTGGCGGCGACAATGATCGTATCGCTGTATGGCAGACGCAACCTTGGTTAGAGCCGTCATTGTTTGACGAGACATCCGCCAAAGCATTCATTGTGGGATATGGCGCTACCCGGCGTATTGAAATTAGCGATTACTCTGAAAGCAGCGCCCGCCGCTCCCGTGGTCTGCGTTATGCACGTGTTGCCAGCCTGTTCGAAGACCATGTTGCCTTGAGGCCAATCCAAGTATGGGCGGAGCGTTTGAAACTCAGCGATGGCGAGCGCTATACATATGCCATTAAGAAATTCAATCAGGCACTACCGGAAGCCGTACGCTTTACCGGTGAACTCGGCAACGGTGACCGCCAGCCCATGTTCATGTTCCGGGACGTGCTGACGCCGCTGTCGTCACTGTCCGATGGGTATAAATCGTTTATTGGTTGGGTTGGCGACCTGATTGGTCATTTGTCGGACGTGGCCGGCGAAAAGAAAATCGACGACATTCCCGGCATCGTGCTGCTCGATGAAATCGACCTGCATTTGCACCCTGAATGGCAGCGTATTGTTGTGCCGACGTTGGCTAAGGCATTCCCCAAGTTGCAATTCATCTTCACCTCGCACAGCCCGCTGATCGCCAGCACCGTCAAGCGGGAAAATGTGTTTGTCACCGATGTCGACGAGTCCGGCGCCGCGACCATCCGCCAGCTTGAAGAGCGGCTCTATGGCCGCAGCATTGAAGAATTGCTGGTGTCATCGTATTTCGGCTTGACCACCACCCACCCGGAATCGTTCCAGGATCAGAGCCGCGAACTGTTTCTGAAGGCAGCGGCGGGCGACTCGTCCGCCGCGCTGGAGTACTTGCAGCGCCTCACGGGCGTCGCGTCGGATAACACCGACCCGGAAGGCAATTGAGTCTGGCATGATCCGCTATCCGTTTAATGACGCACAGGTTTCGGCGGACATTGCGCAGCTGGACACCAACTGGCAAGCCAAGGCCAATCGGCGTACGGCCAAGCTATTGAAAAGCGGTGTATACAACGAAAAAAGCGCGATCTGGAGCCGGGTCAAACCCGTCTACATGGCGCTGCAGCATAACAAATGCGTGTTTTGCGAGCGGCAACTGGAAGGGGGTGAAAGCGGCAGGATCGAGCACGATCTCGAGCACTTCCGGCCCAAGTCCGCCGTGGA
>Ga0307408_100000443_pt1 | contig 36595 bp, 29 predicted proteins | sample 322Cmetagenome_FD_202116 | JGI IMG/M metagenome (GOLD analysis project Ga0307408, IMG submission 202116) | Maize rhizosphere microbial communities from greenhouse at UC Davis, California, United States - 322HYB-C-3 | ecosystem: Host-associated > Plants > Roots > Rhizosphere > Soil | place...
CTTCATGTTGACGCACCCTGAATACATCCTGACCCTGTCTTGCCTGGACCATCGCGGCATCGTGCATCGCGTGTCGGGCTTCCTGGCCGAGCACGGCTGCAACATTATTGATTCCGCCCAGTTTGGCGACAGCGAATCCCGGTTGTTTTTCATGCGCGTGCACTTCGCGCTGGAAGAGGCCGGCGTGACGGACGAGCGCCTGCGCGCGGCGTTCGCGCTGCTGGGCGACGACATGAAGCTGGACTGGGAATTGCGCGACGCGCGCGCCAAGCCGCGCGTGCTGCTGATGGTGTCGAAGATCGGCCACTGCCTGAACGATCTGCTGTTCCGCTACAAGAGCGGCCTGCTGCCAATGGAAATTCCGGCCATCGTGTCGAACCACATGGACTTTTACCAGCTGGCGGCCAGCTACAATATCCCGTTCCACTACCTGCCGCTGGCGGCGGGCGCATCGGAGGAAGCCAAGCTGGCGCAGGAAGCGCGCATCATCGACCTGGTGGAATCGCACGATATCGACCTGGTGGTGCTGGCGCGCTACATGCAGATCCTGTCGCCGCGGCTGTGCGCGCGCCTGAAAGGCAAGGCGATCAACATCCACCACTCGTTCCTGCCGAGCTTCAAGGGCGCCAAGCCCTATGCCCAGGCGCACCACCGTGGCGTGAAACTGATAGGCGCCACGGCGCACTTCGTGACCAGCGACCTCGATGAAGGCCCGATCATCGAACAGGATGTGGAACGCGTCGACCATTCGATGGATGCAGAGACCCTGTCCGCCATCGGACGCGACGTGGAATGTGTGGTGTTGGCGCGCGCCGTCAAATGGTTCGTCGAACACCGTATCCTGCAAAACGGCGGCAAAACCGTCGTCTTCAAGTAACCCGCATAGAATTTTTTAATGGCACTGAAATCCACGATTTATAAGGCGGAACTGTCGATTGCCGACATGGACCGCAATTACTACAACACCCACCAACTGACCCTGGCGCGCCATCCGTCCGAAACCGACGAGCGCCTGATGATCCGCGTGCTGGCCTTTGCCATCCATGCCGACGAGGCGCTGGTCAATGCCAAGGGCCTGTCCGATACCGAAGAGCCGGACCTGTGGCAAAAGGATTTGACCGGCGCGATCCAGTTGTGGATCGAGATCGGGCAGCCGGACGACAAGCGCCTGCTGAAGGCGGCCGGCCGCTCGGAACAGGTGATGGTGTATTCGTACGCCGCCACCTCGCACGTCTGGTGGAAGCAGTTGGCCAACAAGATCGACCGCGCGAAAAACGTCAGCGTCATCAATATCCCGGCCGAAGCCTCGGCCGCGCTGGAAAAAATGGCCCAGCGCTCGATGCAGCTGCAATGCACGATCCAGGATAGCCAGATCTGGCTGACCGACGGCACGGAAACCGTGCTGGTTGAGCGCGAAACGCTGAAGGCGTAAGCGCCATGGCGACGCCGCGCCGCCCACCGCGCCCGCTGGTCCGGCGTGCCGCGGGCAGGGCGGCGGTCCTGCTGGCGGCATTGCTGGCCGCGCCGGCGACCGGCTTCGCGTTCCAGCCGCCGCCGGACCAGCGGCAAGTGATGGCCGGCGCGGCCGTGCTGTACAACGAGCGCATCGCGGACCTGCGCGCCGCCCAATTGCTCGACAACGATGCCGCCTTCCACGCGCGCGTGCAACGCGTCGCGCAACCGCTGCTGGCGCAGGCCGCGCGGGATTATCCCGAAGCGGCGGCCTGGCCTTGGGAAGTGCACACCACCACCGACCCCGAAGAACTCGCCTATGCGTTCGCCGGCGGCAAGCTGCTGGTCAGCAGTGCCCATGCCACGGCGTTGCAGCTGTCCGATGGCGAACTGGCCATGGTGCTGGCCCATGAAATCGCCCACGCCGTGCTGCGGCATAACCTGCTCGAGTACCAGGAGGCGCTGAAGCTGGAGCCGGCATGGCAGGCGCGCCCGTTCGCGGAACTGGAATACGCGGTCGATCACGACAGCGCGCTGATGGCGAAGCTGGCGCCGCTGGGCAAGCAGCAGGAGCTGGAGGCGGACCGCGAGGGCTTGAAGCTGGCGGCCAGGGCAGGGTGGCCGCCGCACGTGCTGGCCGGGTACTTCCGCAAGCTGGCGCAGGCGTCCAGCGCCCCCAATACGGGCGGCTTTGCGCATCCGTCGCCAGCGAGCCGCTGGCGCGCGGCCAGGGAAACTGCAAAAGCTGTCACGGCCAATGACATCCGCTAACGTAGGGGGATTCCGCAACGCGGAAGCCACCATGCCTGCGCCGCGACAGCGCGATTGGATACGATTGCATATGGCTGCTATAGCCTGTAACGATGGATGTCTCGGGTTATAATCGCCCGTGATGAAAAGGACACCGGCAACCAGGACGCTGTGGCTCTGGATCGCATGTTTTGCGATCCTGCTGAACGCGCTTGCGCCATCCGTGTCGCACGCCATCGCCTTCAAGGAGGGCGTGCCGGCCACCTGGGAAATTTGCCGTGCCGACGGTTCCCGCGTCACCGTCTCCGGCCTGATCACCTCCGCCGACGACAGCGGCAAAGCGGCTGGTGACGTTAAAACCGTGGGCGAGGATTGCGCCTATTGCCAGACGCACGCCGGCTCGTTCGGCCTGCCCCCCGTGACCCTTTCCAGCCTGCCCGTGCAGGGCATGCAATCCGTACCGTTCCTGTTCTATCGCGCGCCGCAGCCCCTGCCTGTGTGGGCCACGGCGCAGCCGCGCGGGCCACCCGCGTCCATCTGATTCACCTTTACCGCCGCGCGCCATCGCCACGATGCCGCGCATACCGTAATCCGATTCAGAGGTAGAAACATGAAGTTGTTGAATAAAACCGCCATTCTCTCCGCCGCAACCGCCGCAACGCTGCTGGCCTTCGCCGCCCATGCGCAAGTCACCGTCAAGGATCCGTGGGTACGCGCCACGGTGCCCGCCGCCAAGGCGTCCGGCGCCTTCATGCTGTTGCAGTCCGCGCAGGATGCGCGCCTGGTGGCGGTGCGCTCGCCGGTGGCCGGCATGGTGGAGCTCCATCAAATGTCGATGGATAACGACATGATGAAAATGTCCGCGGTCGACGGCATCGACCTGCCCGCCGGCAAGCCGGTGGCGCTGGCCTCGGGCGGCTACCACGTGATGCTGATGGGACTGAAGCGGCAAATGAAGGAGGGCGAGTCGATTCCGTTGACCCTGGTGGTGCAAAAGAAGGACAAGAAGCTGGAAACCGTCGAAGTCAAGGCGCTGGTCAAGCCGTTGAACTATTCCCCGTCCAAGTGAGGCCCATTGTGCACAACTTCAAAAAAACACTCGCCGCCGCAGCCATGGGCGTGGCGCTGTCCCCGTTCGCTGTTGCCCACGTCACCCTGGACCAGCCGGCCGGCCAGGCCGACACCTATCACAAGCTGACGTTCCGCGTCGGCCACGGCTGCGACGGCAGCCCCACCAAATCCATCACCGTGATGTTGCCGGAGTCCGTCACCGGCGCCAAGCCGATGCCCAAAGCCGGCTGGAAAATCAGCACCGTCAAAGGCAAGCTGTCGGTGCCGCAGGAATCGCATGGCAAGGCCATCACCACCGCCGTGCGCGAAGTCACGTGGACCGGCGGTCCGCTGGCCGATGACCATTTCGATGAATTCGTCGTGCAGGCGAAATTGCCCGTTGAGCCGGGCAAGGTGTATTTCAAGGTGGTTCAACAATGTGTCAAAGGCAGCATGGCGTGGGATGAACTTCCCGGCGATGCGGGCGTCAAACTGCTGGCGCCCGCGCCTGTCCTGACCATCGTTCCCGCCACCGGGCCCGCCCACGCACACTGACCGGACATGAACAAGTTGAAATGCACGCCGCCGGCAGTGATGCTGGCGGCGATGGGCGCTGCCGCGTCCATGATTTGTCCTGCCCGGGCCGATCACGTGGTCCACATCGCCGCGGGCCGTCCCACTTCGCTGCCCGTGCAAATTCCCGCCACCATGGAAGGCATCACGGGGGCGCAAGTCGAAGAGCGCATCAACGCCAGCGACAGCGAAGACGCGCTGAAATACCTGCCCAGCCTGAACGTGCGCAAGCGCCATATCGGCGACTATGACCACGCGGTGCTGGCCAGCCGCGCCTCCGGCACCGGCAACAGCGCCCGTTCGCTGGTGTATGCGGATGGCATATTGCTGTCCAACCTGCTGGGCAATGGCGCCACGTATACGCCGCGCTGGGGCCAGGTGTCGCCGGAGGAAATCGAGCGCGTCGATGTGTTGTACGGGCCGTTTTCCGCGGCGTACCCGGGCAACTCGGTGGGCGCGGTGGTGGATTTCCAGACCCGCATGCCGGACCGGCTGGAAGCGCACGTCAAACTGTCCGGCACGACCCAGGGCTTCCAGCAATATGCGTCCGACAGCCGCCACGGCGGCGGCCAGGCCAGCGCCTCGCTCGGCGACCGTGCCGGCGCGTGGTCGTGGTGGATCGATGTGTCGCGGCTCGACAGCAATGGCCAGCCGATCGCGTTTGCCAACAAGCTGGTGGCCAATGGCACACAAGGCAAGGCCGGCATTCCCGTCACCGGTGCGATTGCCGATAAAAACCCGTCCAACGCGCACTGGCTGATCCTGGGCGCCACCGGCCAGGTGCGTACGCTGCAGGACCATGCCAAGGTCAAGCTGGCGTATGACATCGCCCCGGCGCTGCGCGCCAGCTATACGCTGGGCTGGTGGCGCAATCAGGCGGTGCGCACGTCCATCTCGTACCTGCGCGACAACGCCGGCAACCCGGTGCTTGGCGGCATGATCAATGTCGATGGCCGCAGCTACAATCTGCTCGCTTCCGACTTCGCCCCGTCGCGCGGCGCGCTGCGGCACGTGATGCACGGCCTGTCGCTGAAAAACAATGACAAGGGCGTGTTCGACTGGGAAGTGGCGGCCAGCCGCTATGACTACGCGCGCGACCAGGTACGCACGCCCACCGTGGCGGTTCCCGATCCCAACACCAGCGGCCGGGGCAACCTGGCCGATATGGGCGGCAGCGGCTGGCATACGCTGGCGCTGCGCGGCATCTGGCGTCCGCAGGGTATGACGCATGGGGCGCACACGGTGGAATTCGGCGCGCAGCGCGACAGCGCTGTCCTGCGCACCCAGGTCACCAGCGGCGCGAACTGGATCCATGGCGGCCCGGCCGGCAGCCCGGTGTCGCGCTTCGTCGGCGATACGCGGCTGAGCAGCTGGTATGTACAGGATACGTGGCGCGTTACCGACCGGGTAAAAGCCACGTTCGGCCTGCGCCGCGAACAGTGGCGGGCCTTCGGCGGCGGCATCGCCAACAGCGCGGACGTGCTGAAGCGGTTCCCTGACCGCGGCGAAGCGTCCTGGTCGCCCAAGCTGGCGCTGTCGTACCGCGCCAGCGATGAATGGACGCTGAAAGCGTCGGCCGGACGCGCCGTGCGCAATCCAACGGCGGCGGAATTGTTCCAGGGGGCCATCGTCAACAACGAGATTGTCAACACCGACCCGACCCTGCGCGCCGAGCGTTCATGGACCGGTGAATGGACCGCGGAACGCCAGCTGGAGCGGGGCAGCCTGCGGCTGACGGCATTCCATGAGGCCACCCGCGATGCGCTGTATGCGCAGCCATTGCCCGCCGCGCCCACCGTCAATACCGTGCAAAACATCGCGCGCATCCGCACCAACGGGCTGGAAATGTCGTACCAGCAGGACGGCGTGTGGCTGCCCGGTTTGTCGCTGACGGGCAGCGCGACCTATGCCGACTCCGTCATTGCCGCCAATCCCGCGCTGCCGGCCAGCGTCGGCAAACGCCAGCCGCGCGTGCCGGACTGGCGCGCCACCTTGCTGGCGTCCTATCACACGGGGGAGCACTGGACGTCGACCCTGGGCTTGCGCTATAGCGGCCGCCAGTATGGATCACTGCTGAACAATGATCCCAACGGGGCGACCTACATGGGGGTGTCGGATTACCTGGTGCTCGATGCGCGGGTGCGCTACCGGTTCGACCGGCACTGGAGCGGGGCGCTGGGGATCGACAACCTCAACAACCGCAAGTACTGGGCGTTCCATCCGTACGCCCGGCGCACCCTGGTGGCCGAACTGAAGTTCGATCTTTAGTTCCGATCTTCAGTTCGGCGCACCGCCGAGGCGCTTGACCGAGCCGGAACCCATGATGCTCTTGCTCACTTGCGGGTCGCCGTAGTAGCCGATGTCGCCGGAGCCGGCCACCGACAGGTTCAGCGACTGTTTGGCCCACACGGTGGCCTGGCCGGAGCCGCCGATGCTGACGGAGACATCGCGCGCCGCCAGTTTGTCGGTGTTGACCTTGCCGGAACCGCCGATCGATACTTGCAGGCGCCCGGTGGCGCCGGCGGCTTTCAGGCTGCCTGAGCCGCCCAGCGACACCGCCACCGCGTCGCTTTCCATGTTGCGCACATTGATGGAACCGGAACCGCCCACGTCAAAGGTGAGTTTCGGCGCTTTCAAGGTGTCCGCATCGATCGAGCCGGAACCGCCGACCGCGATTTTTTCCAGCATTTTCGCGTTGACGGTCACCTTCAGGTTGCGCGTGTCGATCCGTACGTCGCGCTTCACCGGGCGCAGGTGCAGCACGCCATGCTCCACCACCGCTTCGATCGCGCCCTGCACGTTTTCATCGGTTTCAATCGCGATGTTTTCGGTATTGCCGGTGCGGACTTCCACGTCGCCCGGCAAGGACAGCGCCAGGCCCGTGAAGTGGCCGGTTTCACGCGTCTGTTTGACGATCTTGCCGTTGCCTTGCACGGTTTCGCCGCCGCGCAGCCAGCTCAAAGGACCGGCGCTGACGCCGGCGGCGGGAACGATGATGGCCAGGGCGCTGGCGGCCAGCAGGACGGTGCGTGCGATGTGGTTGAAAGCTGCCATGTTGATTCTCCTCGAAAAACCTGATGTTGTTTGATGAGGCTCATGGTAGGGCAGCAACATTGTGCGGGCACCCGGCATGCGACAGACTGCGGTGCGGGCGGAACAGAATGCATCCGGGGCCGATGGAAGCATGAGGTATCATGCGGCATTGTATTGAGGGAAGTCTTATGTTGGTAATAACAATCAAGCAAGGCAAGGAACAGTCGATTTTGGCCGGCGATCCGTGGATTTATCCCGCATCGGTCGAGCGCGTCGACGGCCGGCCACAAGAGAAAAACAAGCCGGGCGCGACCGCCGTCGTGCAAACCTCGTCGCGCCGTTTCCTGGCGCGCGCCGCCTATAACGCCAAGGCGGTGCAAATCTGCGCCCGGGTCTGGACCCTGCGCGAAGACGAGCCGGTGGACCACGCGATGATCAAGCGCCGCGTGCAGGCGGCGATCGCCAAGCGGGCGCAGGTCATGGCGTCGCTCGGGGCCGAGCAGCTGATGCAGCTCGTGAACGGGGAAGAGGACGGCTTGCCCGGCCTGTTCGTCGAGTATTACGGCGGCCCGCAGGGCTACCTGCTGTGCGGTTTCCAGTCGGGCGCGGCCGAAGCGTGGAAAGTGCCCATCGTGCAGGCGCTGATGGCCGGCACCGGCTGCCCGAATGTGTTCCAGCGCGCCGATGAATTGCTGCGCAAGGGCGAAGGCTTGCCGGTGTTCGCGCGGGAACTGGCCGGGATTGCGCCACCGCCGAAGTCAATTGTCAATAGGCGTGGCGTCCGTGTCTACATGGACTTGAAAACCGGTTTTGAGTTCCCCAAGGGCCCCGTATAATCCTTGCGGATAGAATAATTTATGCAGGGAATCATGCCATGGAATACCACCAGTCTTCGCAGATACGCACGCTGACCTATGAGGAAAACGAAGACCACCCGGTATTCGGCACCCTGGTCGAGCAAATCCTGCATTTGCTCAATTCCCGGCTGACCTTCAGCGACATCCTGATCCACCAGAACAGTCCGCTGCTGCTGCGCCAGCCCAAAGGGCTGGTGGCGGTGACGGATTCGCCCATCACGCGCGAAGAGCTGGAGGAATTCTTTGAAGTGGTGGAGCCGAACTGGCAGGAGCGCATCCAGGACCGGGCGTTCGACCGCTCGATCGATTTGCACACGGCCCGCATCCGCGCCAACTGCTTCACGTTCCAGGGTAAAAAACGGCTGGGTTGCGTGATCCGCCGCTTCCCCAAGGAGCCGCTGCCGCTGGCCAACCTGGGCTTGCGGCCCCACGAACAGAAATTTGCGCAACTCACCAGCGGCCTGGTGCTCATCATCGGCGACACCTGCCAGGGCAAGTCCACCACGATTGCCTCGATGCTCGATGAAATCAACAAGCACCGCTCGGGCCACATCATCACCATTGAAGACCCGGTGGAAACCCTGATCCCGCAGCGCATGTGCGTCATCACGCAGCGCGAAGTGGGCTTTGACGGCGACGTCGAGAGTTTTTACCGGGGCGCGCTCGACGCGCTGCGCGAACGTCCCGACGTCATCGTCATCGGTGAAATCCGGGATGCGCAGACCGCGCAGGAAGCGCTGGCGCTGGCCGAATCCGGTCCGCTGGTGCTGGCGACATTGCACGCCCGCTCGACGGAACTGGGCCTGCAAAAAATGATCCGGCTGCTCGGCAATTCCGAGCCGCAGCAGCAGGCGCTGGCGCACGCGCTGCGCGGCATGCTGTGCCAGGCGCTGCTGCCGTCCATCGATGGCGACCGCTACCACCTGGCGACCGAATGCCTGACCGTGCATCCGGACGTGGCGCACATGGTCGAATCCGGCAACGTCGCCGGGATCCGCCCGTGGATGGAAGCGCAGCAGCGCGAAGGCTGCCACACCATGAATGCGGCGTTGCGCGTGCTGCTGGCCGAGAAAAAAATCGCGCTCGACGATGCGCGCCATGCCACCACCGACCGGGTCGGGTTGGCGGCGCGCACGTAACAGACGCAGGCGCCATCCGGAAAGATGCGCTGTTGGCATCTGTGACAAAATGGTCATGCAGTACCAATAATTGACACCGGCAGGTAATTAACGAAAGGATCTGGACTATGCGTGTGTTCTCGGGCGCGGGAAATTCCCTTATTTGCGCTTTCGCGGCATCGATTGTTTCCGTCAGCGCCTATGCGCAAAGCTGGCCGGCCGGCACCGTCACGGTGGTGGTGCCCTGGCCGCCGGGGGGGCCGTCGGATATCGCGGCACGGCCGATGGCGAAAGGACTGACGGAAGCGCTGGGCCAGACTTTCGTGATCGACAACCGCGCCGGTGGCGGCGGCAATATCGGCACGGCCGCCGTCACGCGCGCCAAACCCGATGGCCAGACTTTGCTGATCACATCGAGCGCGCCGATCGTCATCAACCCCAGCCTGTACAAGAAGATGACGTTCGATCCTCTCAAGGACCTGGAGCCGGTCACCAATGTGCTGCGGGCGCCGCTGGTGCTGGTGGCGCATCCCTCCGTGCCGGCCAAGAACCTGAAGGAACTGATTGCGCACATCCAGTCAAAGAAGGGACAGTTCTCCTACGCGTCGTCGGGCAACGGCACGCCGCAGCACCTGACCGGAGAACTGTTGGACAGTGTGCTGAAACTGGGCATGGCGCATGTGCCCTATAAAGGGTCGGCGCCGGCGATTTCCGACCTGCTGGGCGGTCATATCCCGATGATGTTCGACAGCACCATCGCCATCATGCCGCACATTAAGAGCGGCAAGGTCAAGCCGATCGCGGTGACCAGCGCCAAGCGTTCGCCGCTGCTGCCGGATGTGCCGACCTTCGCGGAAGCGGGTTATCCGGCGATTGAATCGTATGCGTGGTACGGCCTGTTTGCGCCGGCCAAGACGCCAAAAGACGTCATTGCGAAAATCAATGCCGAAGCCCAGAAAGTCATGAAGAACGCGGATTTTGAAAAAATCCGCGCCGAGACGGGCTCCGACTATGTGGGCGATACGCCGGAAAACTTCGGCAAGTTCGTCCAGTCGGAATCCGTCAAATGGTCGAAAATGGTGCAGCAAAGCGGCGCCACCGTCGACTAATCCAGCGGCACCCGCCGGTAGCGGTCGACATCGCTGCCGTTGACCGGCGGCGCGTTATTGCCCCAGGCCGAGCGGATGTAGGACACCACGGCCGCCACTTCGGTATCGGACAGCGTATGCGCAAACGGCGGCATGCCGTACGGGCGCGGATTGCCGGCCGTGGCGGGCGCGAAGCCGCCATTGAGCACGATGCGGATCGGGTTGGCCGCTTCATCCATCAGCAGGGCGCGGTTGCCGTCCAGCGGCGGATAGGCGGGCGGCAGTCCCTTGCCGCCAAAGCCGTGGCATGTCACGCAATGCTTGACGTAGACGTCCGCGCCCAGGCCGAGGAAGGCTTGCGCTTCCGGCGTCTCTGAACGCTTGTATGGCGCCGCCCTGGCGCCGGTGTGCGGCAGGGTTTTCAGGTAGGTCGCCATGGCCTGCACGTCGTCGTCCGACAGGTACTGCAGGCTTTCCCGCACCACTTCGGCCATCGGCCCGAACACCGTGGCGCGCGGCGACACGCCGGTTTTCAGCAATTGCGCCAGGTGCGCCGTATCCCAGTCGCCCAGTCCCGCTTCGCCATCGGAGGTCAGGGACGGCGCATACCAGCCCAGCATGGAAATGAGCCCGCCGGACATGCGGTCGCTGGATGCGCCCAGCGCGTTGCGTGTGCTGTGGCAGGCATTGCAGTGGCCCAGTCCCTGCACCAGGTAAGCGCCGCGGTTCCACTGTGCGCTCTGGCCGGTGTCTTCGCGGTAGGCGGCGGGACGGAAATACATGGAGCGCCACACCCACAGGCTGGCCTGCAGGTTGTACGGGAAGCGTAATTCGTGCGCCAGGTTGGCCTGTTTCACGGCTGGCACGGACTGGAAAAACGCATACAGCGCATCGGCGTCGTCGCGCGACACGGTGGTGTAGTTCGTGTACGGGAAGGCAGGGTACAGCAGCCGGCCGCCGCGCGATTTGCCATTGTGCAGCGCGCGCCAGAAGTCGTCGGCGCTCCAGGCGCCGATGCCGGTTTCCCGGTCCGATGTGATGTTCGGGGCGACCACGTTGCCAAACGGGGTGGCCAACGCGCGCCCGCCGGCATAGGGTTGTCCGCCGCGCGTGGTATGGCACGCCTGGCAATCGCCGGCCCGGGCCAGGTAGGCGCCCCGTTCGATCCGTTGTTGCGGCGTCAGCGCGGCGGTGGCTTTGCCGGGCGGCGGCAGCGGATCGTCGCCGGGCGCCGCCAGCCACAGGCCGGCCAGTAGCAAGGCGCAGACGGACAGCGCGATGGTGAGGTGGCGTTTCATGGCTGGCCTCCGGGGCGCTGCGGGTCCGGCGCGCTGCCGCAGGCAATTGGCAGTGGCCGCGCAATCGACGCGGCGGGCAGGAGGGCGGCGTCGGCCGGCTGCTGCGCCAGCCAGCCGGACACCGCGGCGATGTCCTCGATCGACAGCCTGGCCGCGATATCGGCCATGCAATCGGGCGCGTGGGCGCGGCGGCCCTTGTCGCGCCAGGCGCCGAACTGCGCATTGATATAGTCGCGCGGCAGGCCGACCAGGCCCGGGATGGCGGGCGCCACGCCGGCCAGGTTGTCGCCGTGGCAGGCCACGCAGGCCGGCACTTTCTTTTGCGGGTCGCCTTGCAGGGCCAGCACGCGGCCCCGTTCCAGCATGGCGCCGGTGGCGCTGGTCTTGCCGGGCGGCGGGTAGGGCGGATGCTGGGACGCGAAGTATTCCGCGATTTCCATCAGATACGCATCGGACAGCTGTTCCGTCATGTACGTCATCATGGCGTACTGGCGGCGGCCCTCGCGGAAATTGCGCAGCTGGTTATACAGGTAGCCGGCCGGCTTGCCGGCAATGCGGGGGAAATAGACGTCGCCGCGCGCCGCCGCCCGGGCATCGGCTTTGATATTGTCAGCCGCCTTGGCGCCGGCGGCATGGCAGGCGGTGCACGCGGCCATGCGCTGGGCCATGCTGTCGGGGAGTTCCTTCAGCGGCGCCGGTTTGGCGGGGGCGGCATGCGCCGGCAGGATGGTACACACTGCCAGGCACGCGGCCAGGAGCGGTTTCCTCGGTTTCCACATAACGGGACCTATTCTTTAAAATGATGCCTTTATTGATCGACAAGAATACGCCTGTGCGGCACGCTTGGACAGGCGCAGAAACGCAACAAAACAGGGGATCAGATTGAAGCTCTACGAAGCGCTGGCGTGGGAAATCGAAGACCTGGTGGCGCGGCAGGCCTTGCGCCCCGGCGACCGCCTGCCGTCCGTGCGCCAGCAGCAGGCGCGCCGTGGTGTCAGCCCCGCCACCGTGTTCCAGGCCTACTACCTGCTGGAGGCGCGCGGCGTGATCGAGTCGCGGCCCCGTTCCGGCTATTACGTCACGCGCCGGCGCCTGCCGGACGGCGAACCGCCCGAGCCGCAGGCATCGCGGCCGCCGGTGGAAGCCGCGATGGTCGATGTCAGCGCGCTGGTGTTCGAGGTGCTGGAGTCGGCGCGCAACCGCTCTGTCGTGCCGTTTGGCTCCGCCTTTCCCAGTCCGCTGCTGTTCCCTTTGGCCCGGCTGGCGCGTGAAACCGCGTCCGCCATGCGCCGGCTCGACCCGTGGAGCACGGTGGCGGACCTGGCCCCTGGCAATGATGCGTTGCGGCGCCAGATCGCGCTGCGCTACCAGCTCGATGGCGCGCCGGTGTCGCCGGACGATATCGTCATCACCAACGGCGCGATGGAGGCGCTGAACCTGTGCCTGCAGGCGGTGACGCGGCCCGGCGACACGGTGCTGGTCGAGTCGCCGGCGTTTTATGCGGCGCTGCAGGCGCTCGAGCGGCTGGGCCTGCACGCGGTGGAGGTGGCGACGGACCCGCGCGAGGGCATGGACCTCGAAGCGCTGGCGGCGGCGCTGGAGCGCCACCAGCCCGCCGCATGCTGGCTGATGACGAGTTTCCAGAATCCGCTGGGCAGCCTGATGGCGCCGGAAAAGAAGCAGGAACTGGTGGCATTGCTGGGGCGGCACGGCGTGCCGCTGATCGAGGACGACGTGTATGGCGAACTGTATTTCGGCGCGCGCAGGCCAACGCTGGCCAAGCGCTATGACCAGCAAGGGCTGGTCATGCACTGCGGTTCGTTTTCCAAGTGCCTGGCGCCGGGCTTCCGCATCGGCTGGGCGGCGCCCGGACGCCATGCGCGGGCGGTCGAACGGCTAAAACTGTCGACCAGCCTGGCCTGCGCCATGCCGTCCCAGCTGGCGCTGGCCGGTTACCTGGCGCAGGGTGGCTATGACCGCCACCTGCGGCAATTGCGCACCGCGCTGGAGGCGCAGCGCGATGCCATGCTGATGGCGGTGGCGCGGCACTTTCCCGCCGGGACGCGCGCCACGCGGCCGGAAGGGGGCTATTTCCTGTGGGCGGAATTGCCCGCCGGCGCCGATACGCTGGCGCTGCGGCGCGCGGCGCTGGAGCAGGGCATCGGCATTGCGCCGGGACCGATGTTTTCCGCGCGGCGGGAATATGGGAACTGCCTGCGCTTGAATTATGGGCATCCGTGGAATACGGAGCAGGAGGAAGCGATGGCGACCTTGGGAAAACTGGCGGCTCGAAATCCGTAGGGCGGCTTGGCTTCATCAAGCCGCCATGCGTGCGTGACCGCTATCGTTGGCGCTGGTGGCGGCGCGGACATGGCGGCTTTCGCTGCGCGAAAACCGCCCTACGGAGTGCATGATGCGGCTGAAACGGCGATGCGGCCTGTCAGGCTGCGGCCGGCCGTGGCTTGCGCTTCGGTTTGGCCGGCCGCAGCGGCGGCAGTGCGTTGCCGGCCGCGACCCAATGGCGGTAAATGCGCAGCGCGACTTGCGCGTCGTCGGCCGCGTACAGGATCTGCCGTTCCGACAGGTGCGGCGCGGCCCAGTTGGTGGTGGAAATCTTCTTGGACTTTTGCAGCTTCTGGCCAAAAAAGCGCGCCACGGCGCTTTTCGCGCCGAGGTCATTGCGCTGCCCGCCCCGCAGCGCGACGGACAGGTCGGCCACCCGCGCCGGCTCGATGCCAAGCTTGGCGCGCAGCCGCCGCACGTCGTCGGACAGGCCGAAGCCGACCTTCAGGATGCGTTCCGACTCCAGCACTTCCTTCAACAAGGGCAGGGCCGGCGAGGGTTGCGTCCCGATCTGGAACAGGTAGCAGGCGGCATCCGTCGACAGCTGCACCAGGTGCGGCCCGTCCGACGTTTGCCCTTTGAGGAAGGTGGGTTTGGATTCGGTGTCGAATCCGATGACGTCCGCCGCCAGCAACGCCGCCTGCGCTTCTTCCAGTTCGGCGGCGCCGCGCACCAGCCGCACGTTGGCCAGCGCGATGCCGATATAGGGCGGCAAATCAGGCGGAAGATCAAGCTCCGCCGCCGATTCGCCCGGCAAGTCGGCCGCGTCGTTCATCAGCCTTTTTTCGAGAACTTGGCAGCCAGCAGGTTCAGTTTTTCCTGGCGCTGCTGGGCCGCTTCCGCTTCCTTTGCTGCTTCGCGCTCGGCTTTCTTGCGGTCCGCTTCCTTCTTCAGGCGTTCTTTCAGCACTTCCTTGGCGTGCTTGCGGTGCTCGTCCGTGACTTCGGCGCCGGACTTGCCGTCGAGGTCATAGCGCACCGTGGCTTTTTCCATCACGCGCAGGTAACGCTGCGAACCGGTATGGATGCCCAGTGCCGCGCGCATCAGCTTCTTGTCGATGCCCGGCAACTGCGCCAGGATCTGCTTGTCGATACCAATCGACAGCGGCAGGCAATCGCGGAATGGTGGGAATTGTTGCTGCAGTTGCTTCAGCAATGCGCGGGCGGTTTGCGCTGGTGCGGCCGGTTGGTTGGCTGCTTCAGTGGCCGCCGGCTCCGGGGTAAGGCTAGTGTTCATCGACTTCACAGGTTAAGCAAGAGGCCGCCAGCATATCATGCTGTCGGCAACGATGCATTGCAAAATCCATCACCATGTTGTTTTGCTTAGGCAAATGACTGTTCGCGGCAACGTGCGCTGGCGGGAAAACACTGTTATAATAATCGACTTGCCAAACAAAATTGGCTGTAGCGGCAAGACTTGCGGCAGTTAGCAAGCCATTCCCGCCTTGCATAGTAGATAAAGCAAGCCCGTACATAGTGAATGCAACGGGCTTTTTTCAATTTCCGACGAGATGTTGCGTGCTGACGGTCTGGAACCGGACCGGTCGGCATAATCTCGCATTGAGAGATATTTGAATGACGAAAACGCCGAAAACCCTCACGTTGTCTGCCAAAGCCCCCCGTTCCACGACGGTGCAACTGGCTGTACCTAAGACCACTTTATCTTATGTCATCGACAATGCGCAAGAGGCTGCCGGCAAAGTTACCGTCGTGAAGAAAACCCGTTCGCGCCTGGCGGCCGTGGCCGCTGCGGAAGGCATGCCGGCGGGTGTTGCGCCGGAAGCGGTGAACGCGGTGCCGGCCATGGCGGAAGGCGTGGCGACGGTGGCGGAAACGTCCGTGGAAGTCCCTGTTGTGAAACTGGCGCGCAAGTCCGGCGTGGCGACCGCCGTGTCGCTGGCTGCGCCGGGTGGCGACGCTGTCAAGCCTGCGCCGAAAACCCGCGTGGCCAAGGCCAAGGCCGAGCCGGCCCCTGTGACCATCATCCCGGCCGGCGCCGCGCCGGCCGTCAGCCAGACCACCGATGCCGCCGTGCTGGCCTCGATCGACACCTCCGGCTACCAGCTGCCAGGCGTGAAAGTGCCCGGCCGCCGTGGCCGCAAGCCGAGCGAATTCACGCCGGAAAACGATGAAGTGGCGGCGCTCAACGCCGTGGAACGCGCCGAACTGAAGGCCGCGTCGAAGGCGCGCGAGCGCAAGGCCAAGGGCCTGGACGCATTGAGCTCGGCCGGCGCAACGGCCGAGGAACTGGAAAAACGCCGCACGCAGTTCAAGAACCTGATCAACCTGGGCAAGGACCGCGGCTACCTGACGTACGCCGAGATCAACGACCACCTGCCGGAAAACATCATCGATCCGGAAGCCATCGAAGGCATCATCGCGACCCTGAACGACATGGGTATCGCGGTCTACGAGCGCGCCCCGGACCAGGAAAGCCTGCTGCTGACCGACGGCGTGGTTGCCGCCGCGTCCGACGATGAAGTGGAAGCCGCCGCCGCCACCGCGCTGTCGACCGTGGACTCCGACTTTGGCCGCACCACCGACCCGGTCCGCATGTATATGCGTGAAATGGGCGCCGTGGCGCTGCTGACGCGCGAAGGCGAGATCGAGATCGCCAAGCGCATCGAAGAAGGCCTGAAGGACATGATCCAGGCGATTTCCGCCTGCCCGACCACCATCGCGGAAATCATCGCGCTGGCCAAGAAGATCGAGTCCGACGAAATGAAGGTCGACGACGTGGTGGACGGTTTCGTCGACATGAACGAATCGTCTTCCGCCCCGGCCCCCGCGGCGGCAAGCTCGGACGATGACGACGAGGAAGAAGACGTCGAGGAAGAGGAAGAAGAAGGCGCCGCCGGCGGCGCGGCCGGTTATTCGGCCGAACAGCTGGCGCAACTGAAGAAGGGCGCGCTGGAAAAGTTCGAACTGATCGAACAGCAGTTCGAAAAAATGCGCAAGGCGGCGGGCGGCTATGGTTCGCCGGCCTATGTCAAGGCGCAGGAAACGATTTCCGCGGAATTGCTGGGCATCCGCTTCACGGCGAAAGTCACGGAAAAGCTGTGCGACACCTTGCGCGGCCAGATGGAGCAGGTGCGTTCGATCGAGCGCGCCGTGCTGGAACTGTGCGTCAACCGTTGCGGCATGCCGCGCGCCCACTTCATCAAGGTCTTCCCGGGCAACGAGTGCGACCTGGACTGGGTGGATGGTGAAGTCAACGCCGGCTACCCGTACAGCGCGGTGCTGGGCCGTAACGTGCCGGCCGTGAAGGAACTGCAATCGAAGATGATCGACCTGCAGGCGCGCGTGGCGCTGCCGCTGGCCGACCTGCGCAAGATTAACAAGCAGATGGCCGCCGGTGAAAAGCGCGCCCGTACCGCCAAGCGCGAAATGACCGTGGCCAACTTGCGCCTGGTGATTTCCATCGCGAAGAAGTACATCAACCGTGGCCTGCAATTCCTGGACCTGATCCAGGAAGGCAATATCGGCTTGCTGAAGGCGGTGGACAAGTTCGAATACCGCCGTGGCTATAAATTCTCGACCTATGCGACGTGGTGGATCCGTCAGGCGATTACGCGCTCCATCGCCGACATGGCCCGCACCATCCGCGTGCCGGTGCACATGATCGAGACCATCAACAAGATGAACCGCATCTCGCGCCAGATCATGCAGGAAACCGGCAGCGAGCCGGACCTGGCGACGCTGGCCGTCAAGATGGAAATGCCGGAAAACAAAGTCCGCGAAATCATGAAGATCGCCAAAGAGCCGATCTCCATGGAGACGCCGATGGGCGAGGATGGCGATTCCCAGCTGGGCGACTTCATCGAAGACAACACCACCCTGGCGCCGCTGGACGCCGCGATGCACGCGTCGATGCGCAACGTGATCAAGGAAGTGCTCGATTCGCTGACGCCGCGCGAAGCGAAGGTGCTGCGCATGCGCTATGGCGTGGAAATGTCGAACGACCACACGCTGGAAGAAGTGGGCAAGCAGTTCGACGTGACGCGCGAACGGATCCGCCAGATCGAAGCGAAGGCCATGAGCAAACTGCGCCAGCCATCGCGTTCGGACAAGCTGAAGACGTTCCTGACGCAGAACTGACCTTCATGCGCCGCCAGGCGGCGCATGGACGGGTTCAGGCATTGCAGGACTCGGGAGAACGGGAAGCCGCGGCTTCCCGTTTTTGCATTCCGGGCAGGCGTATCGTCAAGGTCGTGCCTTTGCCCGGCGTATTGCTGGCGACGATGACGCCGCCAAACGCGCTGACGCGCTCGCGCAAGGCCAGCATGCCGAAAGGCTCGCCGCTGTTGGGCGGCAGTCCGGTGCCATTGTCGCCCACCACCACCAGCACGGCGTCGGCACCCAGGTCCAGGGTCACGTCCACGCGCGTGGCACGGGCGCCGGCGTCAATATTGGCCAGCGCCACCTGGATCATGCGGAACACGGCCCAGGTCGCGCGCGGCGGCAGGGCTTCGGGGCCGCCATCGTGCAACAGGTGCAACTGGCAGTGGACGCCGCCATTGCGCTCCATTTGCTTGAGCAGCCAGTCCACCGCGGCCGGCAAGCCCAGTTCCAGCGTGCTGGGATGCAGTTCATTGATCAGGGTGCGCACGGCATGGATCGATTCATCCAGCGCGGTCAGCGCGTTGCCGGCGTGGCTGTGCAGGCGCGGGTGGTTGCGCGCGGTGCGCGTGTACAGCATGTCCGCGTCCAGTTTCAGCGCCATCAGGTTCTGGCCCAGCGCATCGTGCGCGTAGCGGGCCAGGCGGCGGCGTTCTTCTTCGCGCGCGGTTTCCTTGTGGTCGGACAACTGGCGCAACTGGCGCAGTGAATCCTGCAGCGCCAGGTCGGCGCGCATGCGCTCCGTGACGTCGATGCACATGCCGATCAGCACCGCCGGTTTGCCGTCGCTGTCGTATATGGCACGCTTGTAGGTTTGCACCCGGCGGTCTTCCTGCATGCCAGCATGCCACACCCATTCTTCTTCCACCCGCAGTTCGCCGGAGGCAAACGCGGCGCGGTCTGCCGCCAAAAAGCCTTCCATCTGGTCGGCCGGGTAATGGGCGCCGCCCTGCGTCCCGGACAGCTTGGCGAACTCCACGCCGAAGATGTGTTCGCACGCCTCATTCATCATGATGATGCGCGAATCCGGGTCTTTCTGGAACAGCGCCACCGGCATCAGCGAGACGACGCGCCGCAACTGGTCTTCGCTGCGGGCAAGCTCCGTCAGTTTGGCGCGGGAAGCCTCCAGGTCGCGGCGCAATGCCTGCGCTTCATTGCGGGCTTGCTCCAGTTGCAGGGCATAGTCACGTGCGGCGCCGGCGGCGCGGCGCCAAGCGACCGCAAGTGCGGTACAGGCGGTGACGAAAAGTAGGGTCGGGACGTTAATCATGGGCTGATGATTGTACCCGGACTTTTATTCTTTTGGCATTTGTATGTATAGCACAGATCGTGCCACAAGTGAGATATCGAAATATGTAGTGACCACGTATGGCGGGTCCTGTTCATGGCACGGCGGCAATGAGACAGTGCCGCCCGGACTTTCTTGACAGCGGTAAATGTTGGGCGGACGATGGTTAGAGCCCCGCCAGTTGATCGCCCCACTTTGTACATCCCGTGCATCCGGTACCACCAGGAAGTCCGTATTCGAAAATGGGAGTATTTCACAATGAAGGTCGAACTTTCACGCCGCAATTTCCTGAAGGCGGGAATGGTTGCGGGTGTGGCGGTCTACGTCGCCCCGCTTGGGGGCAAGGCGTTTGCCGCCCTGTTTGAAGAAAAAATACTGACGCCGGTCGCCTGGGATCCCAAGAGCGCCACGGCGAAAGTGCGTATCGACGCCCTGGCCAAGGTCACGGGCGCGAAGGTGTTCGCGCGCGACATCCGCGCCAAGGACATGCCGCATTGGCCGCAACAGCAGTCGCACGCCTTCATCCTGCGCACCACGCGCACGGACCGCGCGTATGCGGGACTGGACCTGTCGCTGCTGGGGGATGAACTGAAGCCGGACCGGCTCGTCACGGCGGCCGACCTGGCGCGCGACGGCGTGGAATTCCCGGCTTTCTATGGCACCGACATGCTGCTGCCGGAAGGAAAAGGCGCGCATTACCTGGGCCACGCGGTGGCGATCCTGATCTACGACGATTTCGCCCGTTACCGCTTTGCCAAAGACAAGCTGCAGTTCCAGGATTCCGTCATTCAATACGGCGACGCGGTGCCGCTGCTCGAGCGCGACCCGTGGGGCACGTTCCGTTTCGTGCGTGTGGGCGGCGCCACCTCCGATGACGACGACAAGTTCTCCAGCCTGAAGAACGCGCCGGTGTTCCCGAGCGCGATGCGCAAGCAGCAGCCGGTGTGGCCGGACGGTATCGAGCACGGCAAGCTGGGCGAGCAGGGCATGTACTTCGCCAACCAGATCAAGTCCGAGCTGGACAACCCGCCGGCCGACTGGCTGGTGCTGGAGCGCACCTACCGCACGCAATCGGTCGATACCGCGGCGCTGGAGCCGGACAACGCCAACTGCTGGTACGACGCCGCCAACCAGGCGCTGCACATGGTGGTGGCGACCCAGGGCCCGCAGGAAGTCATCGAGGGCGTGCTGGAGATGTTCAAGAAGGCCACCAAATTCCCGGTCAGGCAACTGTTCGTCCACCCGTGCTACACCGTGGGCTATGGTTCCAAGGACCACTACAACTTCCCGTTCTATGGCCTGGTGACGGCGCTGTACAGCAACGGCAAGCCGGTGCGCCTGGCGAACGACCGCTACGAGCAATTCCAGACGTCCATCAAACGCCACGCGTTCAGGATGGATTACCGCATCGCGGTCGACCGCAACACCGGTTTGATGCAGTCGTTCGCCGGTTACCTGGAAGCGAACGGCGGCGGCCGCTGCAACTTCTCGCCGTCGGTGGCGATGGTGGCGGCGACGGCGGCGCAGTCGATCTACTACCTGCCGAAGAATGACTTCGCGGCAGTGGCCATCGCGTCGCGCGCGGTCGATGCCGGTTCGGCCCGTGGCTATGGCACCTTGCAGGCCATGGCGGCGACGGAAATGATGGTCGATGAATTCGCCGAACAGCTGAAGCTGGACCCGATCGAGTTCCGCCTGAAAAATGCGCTGAAGAGCGGCATGAAGAATACCCAGGGCGCGATCCCCGCCGGCGCCGTGCGCGTCGATGAAGTGCTGAACAAAGCCAAGGCGCATCCGCTGTGGCAGGAACGCGCGAAGAAGAAGGCCGCGTTCGAGGCGGCCAATCCGGGCAAGCATTATGGCGTCGGCTTTGCCTGCTGCCAGAAAGACTTCGGCACCGGGGCGGAAAGTTCGTTTGCCCGTGTCGAGATCGATGCGGAAGGCAAGATCCGCCTGTGGCACAGCGGCACGGAAATCGGCACCGGCATGTCCACCTCGCAAGCGGTGGCGGTGGCCAAGTGGCTGCACTACCCGGCCGGCGAAATCCTCACGGCGGTCACCGACTGGACCGATTTGCCGGTGGAAACCAGCGGCAATCCCTACATCATGAGCCAGGCCGAACAGGACAAGCTCAGCGCGAATCCGCGCTGGTCGAATGCCTATTGCTCGCCCGCGTCGGCCACCAATTCGGCCTTCTATTACACCCACACCACGCGCGAAGCGGCCCGGGTGATCTTCATGCACGGCCTGTGGCCGGCCGCCATGGCGATCTGGAGCGCAGGTTATATGGGCGGCCAGGCGGCGTCGGTCACGATCCGCGTGGAAGATGCGCGCTGGGTCGACGGCAAGCTGACGGCCAACGGCCTGGAGGCGCTGCCGTACGAGGTGGTGGTGAAAAAGGCGCACGAGCTGGGCCTGGTCACCGGCGCTTGCGTGCACGCGTTCAACCGCTGGGCGTGGACCGAAGCGGACTGGGAAATCAATGGCGCCAACACCCGCCTGCCGATCGATGGCTTGTCGGTGCGTTATGGCGACGGCGCCGCCGCCGCGAAGAAGGCGCAGTCCACCACCAAGGGCGGTTACCACGTCCTGAACCGCAAGAAAGTCATTATTCCTCCGGTGCAGCGCAACGGCGCGATGGTCACGTACTACAGCGCGGTCGGCACCCTGGTGGAGCTGGCCATCAGCGAAGGCAGCGGCAAGGTCGAGCTGCTCAGCCACCACTCCATCATGGAGTGCGGCAACATGTTGTCGCCACAACTGGTGTCGAGCCAGTTGCAGGGCGGCCTGGCGATGGGCATCGGCCACGCCCTGCATGAATACCTCCCGTTGTACGAGGACGGTCCCGGCAACGGCACGTGGAACTTCAACCGTTACCACTTGCCGCGCGCAACCGATGTCGCGGTCTGGAAGCAGACCGCCGACATCCTGCCCGCGCTGTCGGACACCGATCCCCCGAAGGGCATCGCCGAAGTCGTGATGATTCCCGTCGTTGGCGCCATCGTCAACGGCATCGCCCACGCCATCGGCCATCGGTTCACCGATTTGCCTGTTACCCCGCAACGTATCCTGGAGGTGCTGGCATGAGCATCGTGACCAAACCCATTACCTTACATATCAACGGCAAGTCCGTCGGTCCGACCCCGGCCCCCGAGGGCCTCATGATGGTGGACTTCCTGCACGAGTACTGTGACCTGACCGGCTCGCGCCTGGGCTGCGGCCAGGGCGTCTGCCACGCGTGCACCGTCATCCTGGACAAGCCGGACGGCAGCAGCGAGGAAGTGCGCACCTGCGTGACGGGCGCGCACTACTTCGAAGGCAAGAAAATCCGCACGGTCGAAGGCCATGCGCAGCGCAATGACAAAGGCGAAGTCACCGGGGTGTCGAACATCCAGCAAAAGTTCATGGAGCATTTCAGCTTCCAGTGCGGCTATTGCACGCCGGGCTTTGTGACGGCGGCCACGGTCCTGATCGAACGTTTAAAAAAAGCGCCGATCGCGAAAGACCAGGTCGAAGACACTGTCACCCAGGCGCTGAACCATCACATCTGCCGCTGCACCGGCTATGTGCGCTATTACGAAGCGGTCAGGGAAGTCGTGCTGTCGACGCCGGGCCTGGTGAAGGAGGGCAAATGATGAAGCCTTCTTACCTGGCCACCGCGTTGAGCGCGGTGGCCGGCGCCGCCCTGTTGCTACTGTCCGGTTGCGGTACCAAAGGAGAAGGTGCCTCGGCGCCCTCTGCCAACAACAAGGAAATGGTCGAACGTGGCCGCTACCTGGCCAAGGCCGGCGATTGCGCGGCCTGCCACACGACGCCATCGGGCGCGACCTACGCCGGTGGCGTCGAGCTGTCGTCCCCGTACGGCAAGTTCTACGGCACCAATATCACGCCGGACAAGGAACACGGCATCGGCACCTGGAGCCGCGACGACTTCTATCAAGCCCTGCATGACGGCAAGGCGCCCGGCAAGACGCTGTATCCGGCCATGCCGTACACCTCGTACCGTGGCCTGAGCCGCGAGGATTCCGACGCGCTGTACGCCTACTTCATGCAACTGAAGCCGGCGGCGGTGCCGAACAGGGAACCGGACCTGAAGTTCCCGTACAACATGCGCTTCGGCATGGGTATCTGGAACATGATGTTCTTGCAGGACAAATTGAGCGACGCCTCGACCGGTTCCTCGGCCGAATGGAAGCGCGGCCAGTATCTGACCAATACGCTGGGCCACTGTGCGGAATGCCACACGCCGCGCGGCGCGCTGGGCCAGATGGATCTGTCGCGCACCCTGACGGGCAACCGCATGGCGCGCATAGGCGCCACTGACATCACGCCGGCCGGCCTGTCCGCCGCCGGCTGGACGCCGCACGACATGCAAACCTTCCTGGCGACGGGCGTGGCGCCGCAAGGCTCCGCCACCGGCGAAATGTTCGAAGTGGTGCACATGAGCACCCGGCACATGAAACCGGAAGATTTGAAAGCAATGACGACGTACCTGTTCGGTGACAAGCCGCTGGCGCCGCAAGCGCTGAAACCGGTGGCGCTGACCGGGGCCGACATCGACGCTGGCAAGCGCACGTATATCGCGGTCTGTGCGGGCTGTCACAGCCTGGACGGCGGCGGCAAGCCGCACGTGGCCGTTGCCATGAAGGGCAACACGTCCGTGCGCAGTACCGACCCGCACAACCTGATCGCTGTAACGCTGGACGGCATCAAGGCCCAGCACTTCGGCGAGCAGGAATCGATGCAGGAAATGCCCGGCTTCGCGGGCAAACTCAGTGACAAGGAAGTGACGGACCTCGTCAACTTCCTGCGCGCAAGCTGGGGCGGTCAATCCGCCAAGGTCACCGAAGCGCAAGTCAGGGCGATCCGCGAGGAGGGGGGCGGGCAGCACTGACGGTGATAACGCACACATAAGCACTACAGCCGGCCGCGGCAGCCCATGCCGGGCCTGATCGATCACTTGATCGGGCGCCTTGGGCAGTCGCGGCCTTTTTATGTGGCGCGCATGCGGTATCCGGAAGATAGCGCGATGCTCTGCCAAGCGAATTGTAGTTGAATAGCAGGCACGAATTGTGTCAAGAATGCAACAAGCAAGAAGTCGCCGTTGCGCCGCTTCGGGCTTGGGTGCATGCTGGGATAGCGTGTAGTCATGACAATCTTGCGGCGGAGATATCGCCAGGGGGGAAGTATGGCAAGGACAGCTTTGGTCACAGGTGGAACCCGGGGGCTGGGCGGGGCAATCAGCCTGGCCCTGCGCGATGCCGGGTACCGCGTGGCGGCGGTGTACCACAAGGATGCGGAGGCGGCACAAGCGTTTGCCGGGCAGCATGGAGTGGCCGTGTACCAGTGGGACGTGGCGGACTGGCAAGCCTGTGTCGATGGCGTGGCGGCGGTTGAGAAAGACCTGGGACCGGTGGAAGTGCTGGTGAACAATGCCGGCGTGACGCGCGACGCCGCGTTGCACAAGATGACGCCCGACCAATGGAACACGGTGTTATTGACCAACCTGGGCAGCCTGTTCAACATGTCGCGCCAGGTCATCAACGGCATGCGCGAACGGGGCTTTGGCCGCATCGTCAACATCAGTTCCGTCAATGGCGAGCGTGGCCAGGCTGGCCAGTGTAACTATGCTGCCGCGAAAGCGGGCGTGCTGGGCTTTACGCGCGCGCTGGCGCTGGAAAACGCGCGCAAGAACATCACGGTCAACGCCGTTGCTCCCGGCTATTGCGATACCGCCATGGTGGCGGCGGTGCCGGCCGACGTGCTGCAGACGATTGTCGCCGGCATTCCCGCCGGGCGGCTCGGCACGCCGGAAGACATCGCCCGGGTCGTGGCCTTCCTGGTAGCCGATGGCAGCGCCTATATCACCGGCGCCACCATCGATGCCAACGGCGGCCTGTACATGGGGTAGACCGCCGCTGCGGGTTACCCCGTGTTGCGCAACCCCGCCGCCACGCCGTTGATCGACAAGTGGATGCCCCGGTGCACCCGCGCATCGACCTTGCCCGGTTCATGCGCCACGGAACGGTGGCGCTTGATCAGTTCCACCTGCAAGTGGTTGAGCGGATCGAGATAAGCGAAGCGGTTTTGGATGGAGCGCGCCAGCAACGGGTTGCCGGCCAGGCGGTCGGTGTTGCCGGTGATCGCCTGCAGGCAGGCCAGGGTGTCGGCATGTTCCTGCGTGATGCGCTTGAAGATGCGGGTGCGCAGTTCCTCGTCCGGCACCAGCTGCGCATAGCGCGAGGCGATGGCGAGGTCGGTCTTGGCCAGCACCATGTCCATGTTCGACAGCAGGGTGGCGAAGAACGGCCAGTGCTGGTGCATGTCCCTCAACTGATGCAAACGCTCATCCCTGTCGCCCTCATTGCCACTCTCCCGCACCCAGCCGCCGATCGCGCTGCCGAAGCCATACCAGCCCGGCAACAGCAAGCGGCACTGGCCCCACGAAAAGCCCCACGGAATCGCCCGTAAATCTTCAATGCGGCGCGTGGCCTTGCGCGAAGCGGGACGCGAACCGAGGTTCAGTTCCGCGATTTCCGCGATCGGCGTGGCGGCAAAGAAGTAATCCGTGAAGCCCGGGGTTTCGTACACCAAGTCGCGGTAGGCGCGGTAGGCACGGTCGGAAATGTCCGCCATCACCGCTTCGAAACCGGCCAGCTGCGCGGTTTGCGCGGCATCCGTGGGCGGCGGCAACAGGCTCGCTTCCAGCGTGGCCGCCACCAGCAACTCCAGGTTGCGCCGGCCGATCTCCGCGTTGGAGAACTTCGAGGCGATGATCTCGCCCTGTTCCGTCAGGCGGATCTGGCCGTTCACGGTGCCCTTGGGCTGCGCCAGGATCGCTTCATACGACGGGCCGCCGCCACGGCCGACCGTGCCGCCCCGGCCATGGAACAGCCGCAGCTTCACGCCGGCCTGGGCAAACACGTCCACCAGCCCCACTTCGGCCTTGTACAGTTCCCAGTTCGAGGTCAGGAAACCGCCATCCTTGTTGGAATCCGAATAGCCCAGCATGACTTCCTGCTGTTCGCCCTGCCGGGAAATCAGCTGGCGCACCAGCGGGATCGCCATCAGGCTTTCCATGATGCCGGCCGCGCGCTGCAAGTCGGGGATGGTTTCAAACAGTGGGATCACCATCAGGTCCAGGTGCGCCTCGCCATCGCGGGTCCGGCGCAGCAGGCCGCTTTCCTGTTGCAGCACCAGCACTTCCAGCAAGTCCGACACGGTTTCCGTGTGCGAGATGATGTAGTTGCGGATGGCGCGCGCGCCGTAGCGCTGGCGGATGTCGCGCGCGGCGGACAGGATCGCCAGTTCCGACACCGTCTGTTCCGAATAATCGATGTAGGGCGAATACAGCAGGCGCGGTTGCGCCAGTTCCGCCAGCAGCAGCTTGACCTTGTCGTCTTCGTCCATGGCCGCGTAATCGGCGGCGACGCCGGCGCGGGCAAACAGTTCGGCCAGCACATGTTCATGGACATCGGACGACTGGCGCATGTCCAGCGACGCCAGGTGGAAACCGAAGATATCGGCGGCCCGCTTCAGCGTGGTCAGGCGCGGCCTGGTCATCACGCCGGCATGGTTGGCGTTCAGCGAATCGATCAGCACCTGCAGGTCGGCGGAGAATTCCGCCGGGCTGGCGTACGGTTCCGCATGGCCGACTTCCTTGCGCAGGATATTGGTCGCGCCCAGGGCGCGCGCGGTGCCGGCCAGCCGCGCATAAATGCCGATCAGCGCGCGGCGGTAGGGTTCGTCGGCGCGGTGGTCGGTCTGGTCGGGCGAGGCCTCGGCCAGCGCCTGCAGCGCCGGCGTGCATTGGACCATCAAGGTGGAAATCGACAGTTCCGCGCCCAGCGTATGGCATTCGTCGAGATAGAAATCGACGATGGTCGACGCATGGCGTTCCAGCGCGAAGCGCATGGTGGCGGCGTTGACGTTCGGGTTGCCATCGCGGTCGCCGCCGATCCAGCTGCCCATCTGCATGTAGGGCGCGGTGATGGCGGCAGGGCTGTCTTCGTGGCCGTATTGCAGCGCGATGTCGGCCTCGATGTCGTCGTACATGGCCGGCAATTCGCGCAGGAAGGTGATGCGGTAGTAGGACAGCGCGTTTTCGATTTCATCGGCAACCGTCAGCTTGGTGTAGCGCAGCATGCGGGTTTGCCACAGGGTCGAGACCTTGGCGCGCAGCAGGTGCATGTTGGCGGCGCGCTCTTTCGGCGTCAGCGGCAGATCGCGCTCGGCCAGCAGGCGGGCGATTTCATGTTCCGCGTCGAGGATGGATTTGCGCTGGACTTCGGTCGGGTGCGCCGTCAGCACGGGGGAGATCAGCGCCTCCTGGAAGAAGCCCGCCACGGCCGATTCGCCGACCCCGGCCTTGTGCAGTTTATCGAGCGCGAACGACACCGAACCCTGCTGCGGCTTCGAGCCGGCCAGCAAGTGCGCGCGGCGGCGGCGGATATGGTGCTGGTCTTCCGCGATATTGGCCAGGTGCGAGAAGTAGGAAAACGCGCGCACCACGGAAATGGTCTGGTCGCGCGTGAGGATTTTCAGCATGCCGTCCAGTTCCCTGGCGGCGCCGGCATCGGCTTCGCGGCGGAACCGCACGGCGGTCTGCCGGATGGTTTCCACCACCGAGTAGACTTCCTCGCCTTCCTGTTCGCGCAGCACGTCGCCCAGCAGGCGGCCCAGCAGGCGGATGTCTTCCTTCAGCGGGGCGTCCTTGTCCAGGCCCGCCGTGTTGTTTCCCAAATCGTTCAATGCATTCTCTGGTGTGACCATAATATACGCCGCAAAGTATGTTGGATAACGGGCGAAGCTGGATAAGCCCCGGTTCTGTTATGGATGGCGCATGCTAAAATTTGTGGTCTCAGGCATGTCTGCAGATTGTGATAACACCCCTATCGCGAAAGATCAGGTTTTGAATACTTCCGAATTGGTTCCACAGGTTCCATCCAAACTCATCATCGCTTCGCGCGAAAGCCGTCTTGCCATGTGGCAGGCTGAGCATGTGCGCGCTCGCTTATCTGAATTATATCCGCAGTGTGATATCCAAATCCTCGGTATGACTACGCGGGGCGACCAGATTTTGGACCGCGCCTTGTCCAAGGTTGGCGGCAAGGGGCTGTTTGTCAAAGAGCTGGAAGTGGCGATGGCCGAAGGCCGGGCCGACCTGGCCGTGCATTCGCTGAAAGACGTGCCGATGGAGTTGCCGGAAGGGTTTATGCTGGCCGCGGTGCTGGAGCGGGAAGATCCGCGCGATGCGTTTGTGTCCAACGATTATGCCTCGCTGGACGACTTGCCGGCCGGCGCCGTGGTCGGCACCAGCAGCCTGCGCCGCCAGTCGCTGATCGCGGCGCGCTATCCGCACCTCATCATCAAACCGCTGCGCGGCAACCTCGATACCCGCCTGGGTAAGCTGGACCGTGGCGATTACGCCGCCATCATCCTGGCGGCAGCGGGCCTGAAACGCCTGGGCTTGCCGCAGCGTATCCGCGCCTTGCTGGAGCCGGAAGCGAGCCTGCCGGCCGCCGGCCAGGGCGCGATGGCGATCGAAATTGCCCGCCGTGGCGACGGCCTGGACTTGATGGCCATCCTGGCGCCGCTGAACCACGTGCCGACCGCGCAGGCGGTGGCGGCCGAACGCAAGGTGTCGAAAGTGTTTGGCGGCAGCTGCCAGGTGCCGCTGGCGGCGTTCGCCACGGTGGTGGATGGCGACATGCACTTGCGCGCGATGGTGGCCACGCCCGATGGCAAGCGCAAGGCCAGCGCCGAAGTGCGCGGACCGGCCGCCGCGGCCGAAGACCTGGGCGTGCAAGTGTCGGAACTGCTGCGCCGGCAGGATGCGGTCGATATCCTGTCGGTATGCCTGGCCGAAGCGGCCGCGGCGGACAATTCGCCGAACCAGGCTCCCGGCGCCTGAGTCCGGACCTGCCGCAGCACGGATGCCCGGTCCCGTCGTCATCACCCGTCCCCTGGCGCAGGCGCAGCCGCTGGCCGAGCGCGTGGCCGCGCTCGGCCTGGCGGTGGAAGTGTTGCCGCTGCTGGACATCACCCCCTTGCCGGACACGGCGCCATTGCAAGCCATGCTGGCGCGGCTGGCGGACTTCGACCTGGTGGCGTTTGTCTCGCCCAACGCGATCGACGCGGCGTTTCAATTTCTCCCCGCATGGCCGACTGGCGTGGCCGTTGCCGTGGTCGGGGAGGGCAGCAAGCTGGCGCTGGCGGCCCATGGCGTCACGGACGCCACCGCGCGCATCCACATGCCCGCCGACAGTGCCCACAGCGACACCGAACATTTACTGGCCGCGATGGATTTGCGGGCGCTGCATGGCGCCCGTGTCCTGATCGTGCGCGGTGAAAGCGGCCGCGAGCTGATGGGCGATGCGTTCCGCGCGGCCGGCGCCGACGTCACCGTGGTGGCGGCCTACCGGCGCGGCGTGCCGCCGCTGACCGCCGCGCTGGCGCAGCGCCTGCAAGCCTTGCTGGCGGGGCCCGCCACCTGGCTGATCACCAGTTCGGAAGCGCTGCGCGGACTCGTTGCGCTGGTGCGGCAATTGCCCGGCGCCGAGGCGCTCGTTGCAAAATTGCAACATCAAGAATTGATCGTCCCCCATGCCAGGATTGCCGAAACGGCAACCTTGCTGGGATTTCACTCTATAACGCAGACAGCTTCAGGCGACGAACGCCTGCTCGCCGCGTTACAATCACGCCCATGAACGATTTGCCTACTATTCCAGACTCCCCGGCGGAGTCCTCTTCCGCCAAGCCGGCCCCGGACAACTCCGCGCCGCAAGCCGCCGCGCCGGTGACGCCGCCGCCTTCCACGCCACCCGCCCCACCGGCTTCGCCCGCCAAAAACGAGATGCATCGCCCGCTGGTGATTGCCGTCGTCGTGCTGGGCGTGCTGCTGGCGGCGCAAACCTGGTCGTCGCACAACCAGGTGCGCAAGTTGCGCGAAGAAATGGCGCGCCGCCTGCAGCAGGGGGACATCGTCAATACGGAAACCGGCAAGGTGGTGCGCGGCGTGCAGGATGGCACCCGGGAATTGCAGATCAAGGTCGGCATGCTGGAAAACAAGCAGGTCGAAGCGCAAAGCCAGCAACTGGCGCTGGAACAGCTGTACCAGGATTTGTCGAAAAACCGCGATGAATGGGCGCTGGCGGAAATCGAGCAAGTGCTGTCCACCGCCAGCCAGCAGCTGCAGCTGGCCGGTAACGTGCCGGGCGCGCTGATCGCGCTGCAAAACGCGGACCGCAGCCTGTCCCGCTCGGACAAGCCGCAATTCATCACGATCCGCCGCGCGATCGCGAAAGATACGGAAAAACTCAAGGCGCTGCCGAGCGTCGATACCGTAGGCCTGGCCGTGCGCCTCGACAACGTGATGGCGCAAGTCGACACGCTGCCGATGCTGGCCGATGAAAAGCCGACCCTGCCGGCACAGCCGGAGCGGAAAGCCAAAGCCCCCGCCAAACCCGCCGTGAAAGGCGCAGCCAAGGATGCGCCGCCCGCCGAGGAAAGCTCGCCTTGGCTGGCGCAGGCGCGCGATGTATGGGATGCGTGGAGCAGCGACATGTGGACCGACGTGCGCCAGCTGATCCGCGTGCGCAGCGTGGAAACGCCGGACGCGCTGATGCTGTCGCCGAGCCAGGCCTACTTCCTGCGCGAAAACCTGAAACTGCGCCTGCTCAATGCGCGCATGGCGCTGTTGTCGCGCAATGAAGCGGCGTTCCGCAGCGACCTGATTGCCGCGCAAGAAGCGCTGGCGCGTTATTTCGATACCCGCGCCAAGTCCACGCAATCGGTCCAGGCGTTGCTGCGCCAGGTCCAGAACAGCAACCTGGCGATCGAGATGCCGACGCTGGCCGACAGCCTCAATGCCGTCCGCAATTACAAGGCGAAACCGTAAATGCGCTTATTCCTCTGGTTACTCGCGCTGATGGCCGCGGCCATCGGCATCGCCGTGACGGCCCGTTTCAATCCGGGCAACGTGGTGCTGTTTTATCCGCCATACCGTATCGACCTGTCGCTGAACCTGTTCCTGCTGATGCTGGCGGCGCTGTTCGGGTTCCTGTACCTGATCATTGGCGCTTTCCGCAGCACCATGCAAATGCCGGAACGGGTGGCAGCCTACCGCCAGCGCAAGCGTGAACGCGACGGCAACAAGGGCTTGCGCGATGCGCTGAAGGCGCTGTTCGAAGGCCGTTTCGGCCATGCTGAAAAGGCCGCGCTGCGCGCCTCGGAATTGCCGGAAAACGCCGGCGTGGCCGCGCTGATCGGCGCCCGCGCCGCGCACCGCATGCGCCAGAACCAGCGCCGCGACAACTGGCTGGCGACGATTTCCGCCGATTCCGCGATGAAAACCGCGCGCCTGATGACGATCACGGAATTGCTGGTCGACGACCACCAGCCCGAAGCGGCGCTGGAAGCCGTGCGGGAATTGAACGCGTCCGGCACCCGCCACATCCACGCCCTGCAATGGTCGCTGAAAGCGCAGCAGCAAGCCAAGAACTGGCCGGAAGTGCTGCGCCTCGTGAAATCGCTGGACAAGCACAAGGCGCTGCACCCGGCGCTGTCGGCGCGCCTGCGCGAGCTGGCATACCAGGATTTGCTGTCCGATGGCGCGCATGACGCCGAATCGATCCTGCGCGTGTGGTCCACCATTCCCTCCAGCGACCGCACCAAGGCCTTTGTCGCCTGCCGCGCGGCCAGCGCGATGAATGAGCGCGGCCTGCATGACCAGGCGCGCGTGGTGGCGGAGGAAGCGCTGGCGTCGAACTGGGACGAGCGTGTGATCCGTGCCTATCGCGACGCGGCGGCGCCGGCCGGCTCGCAAGCCTTGCTGACGCAAATCGAGCATTGCGAAAAATGGATGCATGAGCGGCCGACCGACGCGGAACTGGCGCTGACCCTGGGTTCGCTGTGCCTGAAGCAGAAGTTGTGGGGCAAGGCGCAGCGCTACCTGGAGCAGGCCCTGTCGGACGCCTCGGAGCCGCGCATGGTGCGCGAATCGCACCTGAAGCTGGCGCAGTTGCATGAGGCGTTGCAGCAACCGGAAGAAGCGGCCAACCATTACCGGCAGTGCGCGCTGGCGACGGTGCTGTAAGCCAAAGCAGCCCCGAGACGGTTAATACGTCGCACCAGCATCTGCGTTAGGGCGGGTTCCATGAACCCGCCATGCATGCGGCCAGGTATTGCTGATACCTGCGGCGGCGCATGCACGGTGGCTTTGCTTGCGCAAAACCGCCCCACGAATTCAGAATTTCACACTGAGCAAGACGTCCACCACCCGCCCCAGCATCACGGTATGTTGCGGATTCGGCGAGGCCAGCCCGCCAAACTCCCGGTGCCGGCGGTCAAACAGGTTGCGCGCCGCGACCGTCACATCCACCTGGCGCGTCGGCCGCCAATGCCACTGTAAGTCGGCCACCGCATAGGACGGCACCGGCGTCGCCGTCAGCGGGTTGTTTGACACCGTCGCCGGCAGGCGGCCGACTTCGCGCAGGGTCAGTTGCACGTCATGCTGCTCCAGCGCGTGCCAGCGTGCGCTGATCCGCAACTGGTGGGCGGGATCGCTGCCTTGCCGCTGTTGCCGCCGCAAGCCGCCCTTGAATTCCTGGTGCAGCAGCAGCGCGCCGGCCTCCAGCGTCCAGTCGCGCGACGGCATCCACGTCGCCTGCGCTTCGATCCCCTGGGTAAAACCATGCACCTGGTTGCCGATCACCAGGGTGGCGCCTTGCTGGTCCACGCTGCGCAAGCGCTGGTATTGCGTATGAAAACCGACCAGCGACCATGACCATGCGGGACTGTGCTGCAAACGCCAGCCGGTCTCCACCGTGTTGGCAATTTCAGCGCGGAACTGTGGGCCGCCCGCCACCTGGTAGGGCGGGCGCGAGGGGAAATAGACTTCCGTATCGATGCGTGACGGCGCCCGCACGTTGCGCGCCAGTGTCGCCCACCACAATGCGCCGTTGCGGGGCGACCAAGCCAGCTTGATGCTGGGCAGCCATTCCAGGCCGGTGTAGCGGTTCGATTCCACCCGCGCCCCGCCGGTCAGGCGCCAGCCGTCCTGCCAGCGCCATTCATGCTGGACGAACAGGTTTCCCCAGCGCAGTTTGCGGTGCGCGGGCAGGAACGCCAGCATGCCGTTCAATCCGACCCGGTCCGCCGCGTAGCGGTAGCCGCCGCCAACGATGGTTTCATGGCCGGAGCGGCGCGGCAAATGGTATTGCACGTCGAGGTCGTAGGTATTCAATTGCTCGACCAGGATGCCGGGCATGTCGCGTTCGGTGCGGTCGGCATACGCATGTACGCGCAGGCTGGCGCCATCGGCCATGCCGCGCTCCCAATGCACCATCAGGTTGGCGCCGGATAAATGCGCGCGCACGGGCGTCGGCTGTTCACCGGAACTGCGGTAATAGTCGCCCATGACGGTGTAGCTGTCGTCGCCCTGGCGCCAGTTGGCGCGGAAACCGGCCTGGCCGTGGCCCCATTCGTCCGGGTTGGCGGCGCCGCTGGCGCGCCGGGTGCGGCGGCCGCTGTCGGCTTTGCCATACAGGGCATAGGCGATATCGCCGCCGGCGCCGAGGCGGCCGGCATGCCGCCAGGCGGCGCTGTTGCCGCTCCGGCCGCCGCCCAACTGGGCCAGGTCGCCAGTCAGCGCATCGGCTTTCTTCATGATGACATTGATGACACCATTGACGGCATTGGTGCCCCAGGCCGCGCCGCCCGGGCCGCTGATGACTTCGATGCGCTCGACATCGGCCAGCAGCACATCCTGGGCATCCCAGAACACGCCGGAATACAGCGGCGTGAACACCGTGCGGCCATCGATCATCACCAGCAGCTTGTTGGACGTGATGCCATTGTGGCCGCGCGCCGAGATCGCATACTGGAACGATGTGGTTTGCGCCACTTGCAGGTTGGGCGCCAGGCGCAGCGCTTCCGGCAAGGTGCGCACGCCGGCGCGGCGCAGCATATCGTTGCTGATGACATGGACAGACGCGGCGGTGTCGCCCAGCCGTTCTTCCTTGCGTGATGCGGAAGTGATGCGCACGGCACTGAGCTCTTCCAGCGACAGATCGGCGAGGCTGGTGGCTTGCAAGTCTTGTGCACAGGCCGGGAAGAACGCCGCCGCGAGCAATAAAGTGATTGCGTGGCGAAAGTGTGGAACGGACTGCGCTGCACTGGTCATAAAGGCTTCCCAAGCTGGCTCACGGACCGGCGCCCGATGCAAGGGCGGCAATGTAGTCATCTTAGCATGTGCTTTTGGCCGCTGTGGAAGGCTGGCGGAACAGTGTTGCTCATCGGCACAGGCTGTGGCTGGCGGGCGTGCCGGCGACAGGCCTCTTGCAGTTCGCTATAATGTCGCGGTTAGACTTTTCATACGCAATCCCACCAAGGAAAAACATGAGCCTGAATAAAGTGCCGGCCGGTAAAGACGTGCCGAACGATTTCAACGTCATTATCGAAATCCCGATGAATGCCGATCCGATCAAGTACGAAGTGGACAAGGAATCGGGCGCGATCTTCGTCGACCGTTTCATGGGCACCGCGATGCACTACCCATGCAACTACGGCTACGTGCCAAACACGCTGTCCGACGACGGCGACCCTGTTGACGTGCTGGTCATCACCCCATTCCCGCTGATCCCTGGCGTGGTGGTGCGTTGCCGCGCGATCGGCGTGCTGAAAATGACGGACGAATCCGGCGAAGACGCGAAAGTGCTGGCGGTACCGGTCGACAAGGTGCTGCCGATCTACAAGCACTGGCAAAAGCCGGAAGACCTGCAAGACCTGCGCCTGCAGCAAATCCAGCACTTCTTCGAGCACTACAAGGACCTGGAGCCAGGCAAGTGGGTCAAGGTTCAGGGCTGGTTCGGTCCGGAAGAAGCCAAACAGGAAATCCTGAATGGCGTGGCCAACTACAACAAGGAAGAGCAGGCGTGATTGCTGCTGTTTTCCCATGAAAAACGCACCTTCGGGTGCGTTTTTTTGTGCCTAGGCGGGCTGGAGGAAATTGCGTAGCGTGGCGGTGAAGGGACCTGGCGCTTCCAGGTTGGAGATATGCGACGCTTCCAGCACCGCCATGCGCGCTCCCGCGATTGCGCCGCACAGCGCTTCGCCATCCGCCACCGTGGTGACAGGGTCGTGGCGCCCTGATATGACCAGCGTGGGTGTGGAAATTGTCGTGATACTGGCGCGCAGGTCGGAGACCGCCAGCGCGTCGCAGCAGGCGGCGTAGCCCTCCGCATCCTGCCTGTTTAACGTGTCTGCCATGTTGCCGGCCAGCACTGCATTGGCGGCGGCCCAGCCCGGCGTGAACCAGCGTGAGGCGGCTGATGCGGCAATGTCGCCGAGCCCGCTGCGGCGCACCGCCGCCGCGCGTTCCATCCAGCCTTCCCGCGTGCCGACCTTGGCCGCCGTATTGGCCAGCACCAGTTTCAGCACGCGCTGCGGCGCGTGGATAGCCAGCCATTGCGCCGTTACGCCGCCCATCGACAGCCCGCAGAGATGGGCGCGTTCGATGTCCAGGTGATCGAGCAGCGCCACCGCATCGCCGCCCAGTTGCGCGATCGAATAGGGGGCCGGAGGCGATGAGGAACGGCCATGGCCGCGCGTGTCGTAGCGCACGACGAAGTAATCGGGCGCCAGCGCGGCGGCCTGCGCATCCCACATCGACAAATCTGTCCCGAGTGAATTCGACAGCAACAGGCAAGGCTTGCGCCGGTCGCCCATGGTTTCAAAATAGATGGCCACGCCATCGAGGTGTACAACTGGCATTATTTTCTCCTTTTAAGCAGGCTTGCGCGCGAACGTCAGCACCCAGTGGGCGCCCATGCCGAACACGATGCCCCAGAACGCCGCGCCCAGGCCCAGGAAGCCCATGCCGGACGCGGTGGCGATAAAGGTGATGACGGATGCTTCGCGGTGTTTTTCATCGGCCACGGCGCCGCTCAGGTTGGCCCCGATGGCGCCCAAGAGTGCCAGACCCGCCAGCACCGCCACCAGTTCGCGCGGCAGCGCGGCAAACAGGGCGACGATGGTCCCCGCCAGCATGCCGCCGATGACATAAAACAGGCCGTTGGCCAGTCCCGCCACATAACGTTTGGCGGGATCGTCATGCGCATCCTTGCCGGTGCACAGCGCCGCCGTGATCGACGCGATGGCGATCGTGATGCCGCCAAAGCAGGCCGCCGCCAGCGACGCCAGCCCGGTCGCGCCCATCACGGCCCGCGCCCCCGGCTGGTAGCCCGACAATCTTAAAATCGCCAGTCCCGGCAGGAACTGTCCGGACAGGCTGACCAGCAGCAATGGCAAGGCGAAGCCGATGGCGGCGCGCCAGCTCCATTCGGGCGCCAGCCATTGCGGCTGCGCCGCAATCACCTGCACGCTCGAAACATCGGCCTGGCCGGACAGCAGCGCTGCCAGCGCGCCCGCCAGCAACACCAGCAGCACCGCATGGCGCGGCATCCAGCGCCTGCCCAGCAGGTAGGCGCCCAGCATGGCCAGCGCCAGGACCGGCTGCGATTGCGTGGCGCGAAACGCGCCGGCGCCGAACTGGAACAGGATGCCCGCCATCATGCCCGCCGCGATGCCGGGCGGGATATGCCGCATCAGGCGGTCGAACGCGCCGG
>Ga0307408_100000444_pt1 | contig 36433 bp, 35 predicted proteins | sample 322Cmetagenome_FD_202116 | JGI IMG/M metagenome (GOLD analysis project Ga0307408, IMG submission 202116) | Maize rhizosphere microbial communities from greenhouse at UC Davis, California, United States - 322HYB-C-3 | ecosystem: Host-associated > Plants > Roots > Rhizosphere > Soil | place...
TAAAAATGCAAATTATACTGTGACGTATTTGTGACGGTATGTCTTATTCGATGATAATCATCTTGCTTTTTATTTTTAGATATTAGTTGTCTTTAAACCTGTATACGATTAAGATTTAACGCGACGTGGCTTTGAAAAAGCGACACTTTTTGCTTGGGTAAGTAGTCGGGCTCAGACCGACGACCCTCAGAAACCACAATCTGATGCTTTATTGTAATAAGGAATTCATAATCAACAACTTACAACTTAATTAATGTTTTTTTGTAAACTATTTGTGATAGGTAAAAAGATTGTCATTTCTTATTCACCTTATTACCTAAACTTCGAAAGCTTGCGAAAGGGCGGGATTCGAATCTAACCTAAAACCTCCTTCTTGTCAATGTTTAAATTGATAGCGCCGAATTAGTCACCAGATTTTTTAGCGCTTTTACACTGCAAATAGTAGTTGAGTTAAAGTCTAGAAATTATTGAGATAGATAAACATCTTTGGTCCGATCGAGCCCTAGTGGGCGCACAGAGTACTCTCTGCGATTAAGAAGAATACATTCCAGTTAACTTGTCATACATTGTCCAGGTACCTATAGAAACAGTAAATCGTATGCTCGGTCACACTAAAATTGCCACTACCCAAATCTATGCGAAGGGTCTCGAACAGAAGATCAGCGAAGACATGGCTGCTAACATTCATCAAACTCTAAAGCGGCCAAGCGGTCGATCATGAAAGAGTGCTCATGTATTGGCATCTGGGTAAGCGAGTTTTTGAAAGAAGAACAGGAACGCATAAATTGGATATCGGATTAAAAAGTCACATCGCTTCTCGTCACATAAAAATAAGTTCAAGTTAAAGGGCATAAGCATAGTGTGCGACTTTGCTTATAAGCTTGTTTCCAGGGCTTTTTTCTCATAGAGATTAGATCTGTCCCAAATGAATGGCGTTGAGTTTTAGAACTTATTTCATTTATAATTAAATTTTCCTTTAAGCACCGCAAGCCAGGAAGTGATGTTCCATATTCTAAATAATATACAATTTAATGATATGCTAAAAGTTGATGTTATTCAAGCGTAGTTAACTGAGTTTTATAAAAACAAGGATGAAATGTGTTAAAACTAAGACCCTGTAAATGGCTATTTATAGCTATTTACTTTTAAAAGTGTCGTCATTAAATTTATAAGAAAGTTATTACGATCTCTTGAAATGTGGGAATTGGTTGTATGGCCTTTTTATCGTTGAATTCCATTCAACTCTTATCATTTTTTAGTATATGAATCACGTTTCACCTTTAGAAAATCTCAGGGTCGCTTGTCCCAGCTATCTTAGCCTTCGTAAGTTATGGGGAAGTCAAAAGTACGACTACCTATCAGTTGACCCTTTGTTGGAGTTGGACTTAAATAGCTTGAAAGCTGGCAATATTAATAGTCCCTGTATCACCTGGGTCATTGACATTAGATCTAAAAGCTTTGTTTATTTGAGCAAGAATATTAAAGAATTATTAGGCTATGAGGTTAGTGAGTTTTTGAATAGAGAAATTCATTGTTTTAATAAGGTCATACACCCCGAAGATTCACTTGTAATCTGGAAAAATATTCTAAATGTTTGGATGTATTTAGTATGTCTTTCGCACGAACAACGTATCAAATTTAAATATGCTAACACCTATAGAATACTGACTGCTGATGGGCAGGTTTTATATGTATGGGAGCAAAACTCAGTTTTTCAGACTGACCGGTCTGGAAACGTAACTCATTTAATGGGCGTATGTTCAGACGTTACTTTGTTACTTAACAAAAGATCAAAATTTATTCCCGAATCTTACTATAACCCTTTAGATGCTATTCCTCCAGTATCAAAATCAGAGCGGGAAAGGCTTCTCTCCACTAGAGAACTTCAAATTATTAGTCTTCTGGCTGACGGTTTAAATAGTAAAGAAATTTCGGAAAAACTATCAATAAGTTTTCATACGGTCAATACCCATAGGCAGAAGATTATTCTTAAAACAAATTCTAAAAGTACAGCCGGGGCTATACGCTACACAATAGAGAAGAGATTAATATAAAAATACTGAAATTTCAGTATTGTCCTACTTGCTGCCTTGTTTTAATTTTAAGACCATATCTACCATTCATCATCTACTAAATCCTGATAAATATCAAACGAATTTAAAGATTAGCCTATGTCAATTATTCAAAAGTCTTCAGAATATATATATAATAATTGTTCAAAGTATTTTTTGAGAGCAAAAGTTGCTGATTCAACAGATCCATCTTTCTCATTTCCGGATAACTGGCGTTTTCCAATTATTGATTGCCACAGGTTAAATGGCGATGAAAGCGAATATTTCATGAATGAAATAACCTTTATCTATATTGAAACAGACACTAATAAGGCGGCTGATGTTAGCATAATAGGAACGTTTAGTAATTTATATGAGCCAATACCCCTCAATAGGGTAGAGAATTCGATCTATTATTCGCTAACTTATCTGATTCCGAAAGGAGAAATTCATTATTATCAGTTTTTGGTTGACGGAAAATATATTCTTGATCCGGTGAATCCTCAAACCTTCACAATGAATGACGGTGTACAATGGTCAAGATTTTTCACTCAAAGCTGTACGACTCCTGTGAGTTTTGAAAGGTGGGAGCTAATTATTCTGGACAGGCTCACCGATCATATTTTGCCTTTTAGGACCACTGATGCTCGGATTTTTATGAATGATTACTTTAATAATGCAATGCCGGATGTGGATAAGAAAAGGATTTCATTTAAAGCCTATCTCCTCGACCAATCCGTGGGTGTCGTAAATTATATCGATAAAATTGTGGCTCGGGAAGAATATCATCGCCTAGCAGACTATAAGATATGTCTTGAAATCATTGACTCTTTACTTCGGAAAAGAAATCCTTATTTGGAACCTCTAGAAATGCCTCGGGAAATGTTTGTTTCCCTTTATAAGGAAATGGGTACAGGAGATGTGCCAGGTTGGGACTATAATAGATATAATTCGCCGTCGTTCTTTCTCAAAATCTTACGACGTCATACTCTTACCGGCGCATTTAGCCATCCCAAGTACGGTGGAAATGCTGAATGTGCAGCCTGGGAGTTTCTTAGTCAGAGGTATAAAGACTCTCATGGTGAGACATTATTTAATTGGAAACTCGCATTGGAGAGACCTATTGGAGAAAGTGACGAATATTACGGATAAACCCATTTAAGTATGATAGACGTTATTATTATTGGTAGCGGCGCCGGAGGTGCTCCTATAGCCAATAAGCTGGTCAAAGCGCAAAAAAGTGTTTTGATTTTAGAAAAAGGTCCCAAGCTTATTCCTCAATATCAAGACCCATGTAATGTTAGCGGATTTAAAAGAGACGAGAAGTATGCAACTGGGGCCGAAAAAATTATAAGAGTTGAGGGCGTTTCCAACAATGGCGCTTCCTACTACACAAGCCATGTCGAGCCTGATTTGAATGACGAACCTCATATTTACCGTCATACCGACAAAAAGAGTGGATTACACAGTGATAAAGTTACAATTGAAGGATATACCGCCCAAGTCGTGGGCGGTGGAACTCAGATTTATGGAGCCGTATCCTTGCGATTCAGCGAAGCCGATTTTAAGCTAAAAACCTTAAATGAAACTAGAACAGATCTTAAAGACGATCCGGACGGTACAGTTCGAAAAGAGGTAAGGGATTGGCCAATTTCCTATGTAGATCTGGAACCATATTATGTGGAAGCTGAGAGGCTGGTTGGGATTAATGGTGAGGCTAAAAACCAAATTAAGCCCTTTAGTCACGATAACTATCAGAAGCCTTTGCCTGCTAACCCAATAAGCAAGTATGTTCAACAAGGAATGACAAAGTTAGGTATGAAGATGTACCGAACGCCGCTTGCAGTTATTACCGAACCGCATGAACCTAGTAAAAGGGAAGCTGGATATCCCAAAACCTCATACGTTAACCGGTACGGTGACCCCATGGGGTATAAATCAAGCACATGGGTGTCCCTTCTTTCCCCGATAGCCACAGAAGCAAATTTTGAAATCCGGTGCAACTGCAATGTTAGCCATCTCGAAAGCAATGGTTCAAAGGTGACAAAAGTCCATTATAGAGACGAAAGTGGGCGATCACAATATGTAGAGGCTAGGCTAGTGATAGTTGCCTGTTCCGCCATAGAATCCGTCCGCCTATTACAACTTTCGGCTTTAATGGATCCATTAGGGTTTGGGAAAAGACTTTACCAAAATGATCTGGTTGGTAAGTATTTTCTTACACATTGTTTTGGCGGAGCCGAGGTGAGGGTGCCAGAGCGTTATGACAAGTCTATATCTCTGGATAGTGACTGGGCAACGGATCATTGTGCTACAATTGAATTTCTCAGGGAACATAAAATTTGGGCTGGTGGGGCGATTTATAACAATACATCCGACCAGGCTCTGCCCTTGTCGCTGGTAAGGACACATGGTAGTCAAGACTTGGATACCACCTGGAATGCATTTACCGATGATAATGGATTAACTGGTGAAGAACTCTTACATTTTTTCGACAGAGATTTTGGAAGAAGACTATCTGTGAGCTTCATGGCAAATCAGGTCCCATTGAAGACCAACCGGATCGAACTTCACCCGAAAATTAAAGACAAGTGGAAGAGACCTGTTGCCTACATTATCAAAGATTGGCATTCCCACGATCGTTATTTGATGGATGTGCTGGCATCACAGTGTAGGAATATTTTATTATCCGGGGTTCCCAATCCAGAAGATGTCTCTTCCGGTGGTGTGTATCTAGCGGAAAATGCCCAAGCTCGAATAGCGAATCATATTCTTGGTGGAGCCCGGTTCGGAACCGATCCGAAGGACTCTGTATTGGACGTTAATTGCAGGGTTTGGGAGTTCGACAACTTATATGTTACAGATGGGGCGTTTATGCCTACCTCAGGGGGGGCGAATCCAACCCTGACTATTCAGGCCAATTCATTTCGTGTTGCAGAAATTCTAAAAACAGTTTAAATGGACGTTCGTTTTGACCAAGTATATACAGATCCGGAGAATCAGATTTTTCGGGTAGTGTTTTTTCCTGACAGAATTTATCATTCCCGATATTTAAATGCAACGAGAAGCACCCGATATCGATACAATGTACGCGAAGTTAGAAGTGTTGCTGAAGCAACAGTGTTGAAGGGTGAAGTTTATCTGGATGGAATCTTCTTAAGCACCTTTATTAGAATTGAATATAAGGCAACCCGTCTACAGGAAGTAGCAAGGGAAAGAGGACGATTTTTAGAAGAGGAGGTTTTGGCCTGGGTGAAACTACATCCTGAAGGAAACCATTCCCAAGAAGCCACGGTAAAACTGTTTTTCTGCCCTTGGGTAGGATCTTACCAAGTTGAAATCTGGCAAACGTTGCAGCCTTTAGGAGACACAGTACATGATATTAAAGTCTTAGATCTTATTGGAAACAGGAATGCGATTACAAAAGTCCCAGTCTTCTCTGAGACATTGCTGGATATTTATTCGATAAAAAAGGTGGAGCTAAGTTTCAGAGAAAGCACTTTGGACTTACCTGCAGGGTATGAGATTAAAGATCCACTATGGGATAATAATTTCGCTCGTTCGTTTCAGTCTCCCGTATCTGACATTCCCAGCGATAATGGGAAAAACACAATAGACGTCAACAACTATCTGGTTGATTTTCAGCGTGGATGGTCTCTGCATACTGATGATATTAAGCCTGTCAGATATAAGAATGCGATGATGAATGATAACGACGAGCGTCGCTTTGACGACAACGTTATTGAAATGAAATGGGTTTTCCAACGCGAGCTAGGTGGCAATCTTGTTTTTTTTCATGAAGTAACAATCCCTCCTGGGATGATCGAGGGTACGCATAGGCATATAGGAAGTGAGGAATTATATTATATCACCCAGGGAGATGGTATTGCATATATGGCAGAAGGTGACGATCCTAATACGGCAAATTATAACACCGTTGAACTGCCTATTTATGGTCTTGAAAAAAGAAAGTGTAAGGAAATTCCGGTCAATCCCGGTTCCGTTATTTTTACCAAGAGCGGTGGTATTCATGGTATTAAAAACGTCTCAGACAAACCGCTGAAATTCGTTGCTTTTTTATATCACAGTACTTAAAAGGAAATTATGTATATAGATTCTACAGATGTTACAGTTATTGCGAATCCTTCGCAAGTCCCGAACTACAACGCTAAAAATCCAATCCTTGAAGTTACTTCTATCATTGAAAAATGTCATCTTTCCGCAGATCTGGAACACTATGACAGGAAAAGTTTGGACTATCTAATCCAATACTCTAGTCTGGAGCTATATGGGCCGGCAGGCTTGGATTCTGGCGTCATCGATCCCACTAAGCAGGATAATAAGAATGACTTTCAGAAACAAAATATTAAAAATTTCAAAATCGGGAATACTATTCTGATCAGAGGATGGGTAGTAGCGGGTGACTATATTTTTCCCTTTCTGAAAGTAAGCTACACAGGAGGACCTTATTCCATATTGGGGCGTAAGGCTAAGGCTCCGCTGGGTTCGTCAATTCGCTTATGGCTTAAAGTAAATAATATTGAGACTCAAAGTCATTTGGTGGTTCCCTACGATAGGAGAACAGATCGCTATGAAATTGAGCTTTGGGGATTTTCAGGACGCGACATTAAGCCGTTTCTTGGAGTCAAGGGGTTGGAGGGGTTTGCCAATGGCCATATCATCCTGGCTCCAGACTTAATTAAAGGACAATTATCCGATTTTAAGCGTGAGTTTATCGACAACCTTGATGTCACTAAAATTGCTAAAGATAGTTTAATGCACCCTATAAGGTGCCTCGATATCGAACTAGCCTGGTCGGACCGCTCATCAAAGGTCTGGGATTCAAAGGAGGGTAAAAACTATAAATTCTCTTTTAATATGCTCTTACGAGGGTGGAAGAGTTTTCTAAAAGCAGGTGTAAGTAAAAACCCACATGGAGGTATCGGATTTCTGGAATATCGGAACTTGTTTTCTAACTATTTTGAATATGTAAACACTGGAGAACTGGGTCGGTCTTTGAGTACGTGGAATTTGGACTCAAACGGAGTTAAAGGAACATCCAAAACTGAAAAGTTTATGGCGGTTGATTATATGGACCTTCATATATTGAAGCCTTCCTGCGGAATAGGAATTCATCGCCATCGTGATAATCAAGAAGCTTTTTTAATGTTGAATGGAAGTGGATTGATGATCATGGGGGACTGGGCTCATATTGACGGTCGCGAGCGATGCTTCGAAGCAAGGACTATGCAGCAAGGAGATCTTACCCTCTGCAAAACAGGACAGTTGCACGGACTCCTGAATTTGACAGATACAGATATACAGTTATTTATGTTTGGTGGATACGATTAATCTAAAATCTATGGTGACGCAATTTAATATTAATCAAAGCACCCCTATGGGGGCAACATTGAATGGCAATGGGGCTACTTTTAAAGTATGGGCACCTAATGCTCATGCAGTTCATGTTATCGGCGATTTCAACGACCGTGTTATAGATAAAAACAGTCTATTAATAAAAGACGAAAAAGGATATTGGACAGGCTATGTCGAAGGTGTTCAAAATCGACACAAATATATTTATTATGTAAGGGGTGATGGTGGTTCGGGAAGGAAAAGAGACCCTTTTGCACGGGAACTGGAGCAGCCATTTCCCGCGGAATGTATTGTAAGAACTTCTGATTATCCCTGGCATAAAAGCAAATATAAAACACCGAAATTTCAGGATTTCCTAATTTATCAGTTGCATATAGGCACTTTCAATATTCCTAACTTTCCCACTACAGGAGGCACTTTTCTTGATGTAGCAATGAAATTGCCGTATTTGGTCGACCTGGGAATAACAGCGATACAATTGCTTCCTATTCAGGAGTTCCATACTATGTTTAGTAAAGGATATAACGGTGTTGACTATTTTTCTCCAGAAATGGGTTATGCTGTGCAAGGAGAACAGCTTGACAATTACTTAACTGAGATAAATGCACTGCTTGCTTTAAAAGGATATGATCAGGTAACAAAGGCGGATTTAACCGGAGAAATGAACCAGATGAAAGCTCTTGTAGATCTAGCCCATATTTATGGCATTGCTGTCATCCTTGATGTAGTGTATAATCATGCAGGTGGTGACTGGGGCTACGACGAAGGAATGTACTTTTTTGATTTTCAAAGAGGTGATAATGGCAAATCACTCTATTTTAAAAATATTGGACACGCTGGAGGCCTTGTTTTCGATTTTTCAAAGCCGGAAGTTAGAGACTTTTTAATTCAAAATGGGAAATTTTTGCTTGACGAATACAGGGTTGATGGTTTGAGATATGACCAGGTAAGTGTAATTGACAGCGATGGCAGACCTCATGGTTGGCAGTTCTGTCAGGATTTAATGTCTACGTTAAGGTTCCATAGACCTGACTCTTTGCATATCGCAGAGTATTGGCAGGTCAATCCATGGGTTGTGAAGTCGCGTTCGGAAGGGGGGGCAGGTTTCTGCTCAACGTTAACGGATGGTCTCAGACGAGCAATTCGAACTGTAATTTCACAAGCGAGCTATCCCAATGAATCACCTTTATCAATGACAGATTTAGGACGGGCAATGTGGCCCGAAGGATTTCATCATCACTGGCAATATGTGCAGGGCCCGGAGAATCATGACATCGTTTATAGAGAGAGGGAAGTACGGATCTCCAAATTAGGTGATTATAATAATCCTAGGTCCTGGTATGGCCGAAGTAGGGCACGGGTGGGGACGGGAATCGGGCTTGTTGCCCCCGGTATTCCAATGTTATTTATGGGACAGGAATTCCTGGAGGATAAACAATGGGCAGACGATTTTAACAATCATGGTGCATTATTACTTCACTGGAAGGGAGTAGATACTGATAAGCAAATGATCGACCATCTGCGTTTTGTTCGAGAACTTATACAATTGCGGTGGAAATATCCTGCCTTAAGAGGAAATGGCTTCCAAATTATATATAGCCATGATCAGGATAGGGTTCTAGCATTTCAGCGCTGGGATGCAGAAAGCGGGAACGTTGTCGTTTGCGTTATTCATTTGTCTACTTATACGAAATATAATTATCGTATCGGTTTTCCATCAAAAGGTGTATGGAAAGAGGTTCTTAACAGTGACCTGTATGAAAATTGGGTAAATCCGTCTTGCCATGGAAATGGAGGGGCTGTGCATACTGACAACATGCCGATGCATGGATATCCATGCTCAACAAACCTAGTTCTGCCAGCGAATAGTATTATTTTATTCACGACATAGCCTTATTGAGAACCTTGAAATGAATGTCAATTCTTGGTCCATACAAGTGGTATGGCAGTTGCGAATTGCACTCGGCATAACTAATGTGTAAACTGGCACCTAAAAAAAATTTAAATATGAACACAATTATTGCCTATAAGTCCCTTAGCCAACGCATATCCCATTAACCGCGACGCCTCCTGATGATTTTCGGAATAAGAGGAATTACTTAATAAAGGGGAAAAATCGGAATGACCAGGCATTTATGATGACGTAAACTTTTTTACTCCTGGAATGGAGGATCAAATCAATTTTAAAGCATCTGAAAAACAGAAAAAGAAAGCTTTTCTGCTTGCCCCAAAAAAGCCAAAAGGAAACGGAATAGGTCCCGCATAGTGAAGCGGTAAAATTATCCGCTTCACTATGCGTATTTTTTTGGCGCATTTCCTTCTTTTAAGAATGGGGGGCAAAATTCGCTTTACGTTTTCCTATTTGAATCGCTCGTCATCTAAAAACCACTCGCAGTTCAGCTGTTGCTTTATCTTGCGATACTGGCACCTAGTGCATTCTCAATCTCCTCTGCCATCTTTTGGGCGTCTGTTGGGTCATTAACCGTTGCAATCGAGGCCTTATATAATTCACTACACGTCGGTTGTTCGGCAGGGACTTCACGTTTAGACACCGACACTTTTAGGTTCCGACCGAATTGTAGGTCTTTCCCAATTAATTATAAGCGATTTTCGTCGAGCTTAATAGTTTTAAGAGATTACTCATCAATCATTAGCACAAAGTTAGGCTAAGGGGGGCTTCTGAAGCGGTCAAAAGCTTCCCGCATAAACGCTCTAGTCATTCGCTCATGGACATTTATTCCTTTTCCTTGTGCCTGGCAGATGAGTTTTTTATTCATGGTACGAGCATTACCCTATTTAAACAAATCTGTTAATTGAATTTCTTTCTTCAACCTAAGTAATAAATTGAATTCTAGGAGCTATGCAGTTTGACTTAGTCACATTAAAGTGTTTAGAATGAATTATATATAGACCGTTAGATAATATTGTTTAATACTTTTAAAAAGAGTTAAATGGACAAGAAACCTTAAATGCTATTTTTAAGGTCCGCCAATAAAAGTTAGGGATCATAATAAGTATACCACGTGACAATTAAATTAAGATAAACTTTTCCATAAGTTATAGTTATTATATAAATCGATAATTTCTTATCTTTATACTACATCCCAATCATCCTATGAAAACCCTAATAATCTTCCTAATAACTTGTTTTATTGCAACCGGTGCGTTTTTAGGAGCCACAACAGCCTCCAACCCTTACCCCTATTTTGCTACCGGCTGGGGTTTGTGGATTTTATTCTTCTGGTACGTTTCCTCCAATTCAAAGCGTTCGGCCCAAAGAAAGGAGCAAGAAAGACTTTTTAACGAATGGTATCGAAACCATGGAAAGTACATGAAATAAGCATGCTGTTTTTTTAAATATAGCAAAGCCCCCTGGCGTCAGAGCCAGGGGGGAATAAGTGCATCAAAGTTCTATAAATATTAAATAATCAAAGCGTTTCTTACCGGCTCATGGTACGGCTTTTAGCCTCCTCGATATTATCTTGCTTCCACGATGCATTTGATTGCTCATGCGCATTTTTTACTGCCCTGCCGACTGCCTTTCCTTCGCTCTCAGAAAGTTTTCCTTCAACTGAACGATTGGTATTTTTTTCTTTCGCCAGTTCTGGCCATATATGATAGTCACGAATTGTTTGGTGTTTATTATCATATAAATTTACTGTCTTCATCTCGGGATTGGCGGCAACGAAAATCTTTGCCTTCTTGCCTTGAAGTAGTAACTCACTCGAAACCAAGTCACCCTTTTTTAAGGATGCGAGTAAATCTGCTTTCTTTTCCGGGTTCTCCAGTTCCTTTACAGGATACTTCGAAATCGTTTTTTCTAAGTCATATCCAAAATTTGGGTAAAAATATCTGGATGGGAAGTTGCCCCTTGCATCCTTAACTTCCAGGTCAAGCTTTGTCCAAACATTAACTTTCTCCAGGGCCCCTTCCTTCACCAAATCTTTATTGACCGAGCGCCCTGATAAGAGATTGTAAGCCTCCCTTACTGTTATCCAGTTATTTTGGCTTAAGTTAAACGTATGCTCTCGCGCCAGCAGCCCTGGCTTGTTCAAGATTGCATGATAATTATTTAGGAAATACATATCGCTGTCCTTCCCTTTGCTAAAATTGAGTTCATAGCGGATATGGTCATGCTGCGACTTATTATCCTGAGATACTCCGGCAGGCGCAACAGTGTTATTCAAACCCAATTTGAAAAAAGGTAATTCTTGCTTTATGGCATTTTCCAAAACGCCATTTAATTTGTCGCCAAAACCGAGATATTTGAGACTCGTTTTTAAATAATCCTGATTCTTTTCATTCATAGTATAGACATTTGTGATTGTGAGATTAAAAAAGTTGGCTGTAGGAAGTGAAACATCTGCCCGGCTTATGTGTCCGTATCCCGGAACGCAGGCCTATTGACTTTTGAAAAGTTGATAGAGAAAAGGTGTTTAAAGGAAAATCATAAGCCCTTTCTCCATATTTTACAATAAGCATTTCGTTAGTTATTCAGAATTGTGCATCCTTATTTTTAAACCAAAGTGCAAGCTTGCAATCAATAATTTTACCAAGAATGGTTGAGTCGAATATTAAATGCACTTTGGCATTAGGATATTTATTTTGTAAATATTTAACCTGTGTCTTCCCAGGCACTAAACCGAGGCTTACAATTGCTAGCTGTTCCCTTGTTTTTAATTTATTTGGATAAAAATGAAAGAAGGTGAGTGATTCAAGAGCTGATGAAAAAATAAACAAGTTTCTTACCAAAATGGGAATTTCACCCGCAGCTTCCCATAGTCCTTGAGAATTAGGCACGAAGGTTCTTTGATTAGAAACACGTTCTGCCTCGACACCTTGCTTATTTAAGTGATATGGAAATCGAATAGTGCCATCTGCGGAGATGTTATAATAGGGCTCAAAAAATTCAATTACATCTTTCCTATATCCTTTTCTTTCCAAAGCATTGGAATACATCATCTTGAAGAGCTATGCCCATATCCCCTGCTATATTGTGGTTTAAATTCATTCAGGGCGGAATTGGCGGAGTTCGATTGCTGCACCAGAACATCGTTATAAGCACTCTGGTATGACGAACTCAACTCCTTCTGCTTTTCTGTATTACCGATGAGATTTTTAACTCCTCTTAACAATAAATAGGAAAGTCCACCGTCAAGCAACACTGACAGAACCAGTTTTGTATTATCGGATAAAATGCCCTGCTTTTCGCTCGCCCTGTGCTGGATTCGAGTTCCGTCCGGAAGCTCAAGCATATCCCCATTCCGATAACTTTCTTTTTGCGAACTGGATAGTTTGTGTCCGTTTACTCTTTCGGGAGCCAGAACGCTATCGGGGTCATAAAAAATATACTCTTTGGTTTCGTTATCGTACTCAATAATATGAGGCTTTAGGGTTCCATTTGAGGCTTTCATATCCTTTTCCAAATGAGAAAATACCCCGAATTTCAATTGGTCTGCCTCGAACTGAGTTAAAGCATCAAGCTTTCGCGCCTCCTTATAAATGGGATGAATATTGAGTTCTACTTCGCCAGAATAGCTTCTGCTGAGAGACAGTTTAGCATCCAATTGCCCAATCATGAAATCATCAGACTTCAAATCGTTCAAACTAACTAAGGATGTCCGCCTGCCCATTAAAAGGGCATTCAAATCATCTGGCTCCAATTTCAAAGCGCCTTGATCACCAAGCCCAAGTTTTGCAAATGCCTTAAAAGGCAATTCATTTTCATTAAATGGTGTCTTCATAAAATAAATACTAGATTGATTCTATTAGAATTGATCAGTTTAGATTGTTTAAACTTTTCTGTCGTTAGGCTCCGGAGATGGAGCATTTAGAGTCATAAACTCAGAGATGACTGTTTTCACTTCCTTATTAATACGATAGAAGTTATTTCGCAATATCTCTTCTTTTCTGCCTTCAAAATCATAATAAACAGGTAAGGAGGGATAATTTTGTTCCTCCTTGCGGATAGCTTTTAAGTCAAGGTTTACACGGCAATTGATGGCGGATGTTTCATACTTTCCGGTAAACTCTTCCACGGCATCACCAGCTAACATGCCGACTAGTTCCCCTGCTTTAAGAGAAGCAATTTTGCCAGCTGGTATTAGAGGTTCTAGCTTTTCACTTAGAGAAATAGAAGTTTTAGAACGATCGATACTCAGGCTCTCTCCTACCTGCTTAACCTTTCCGAATAGCCTCTCAAGCCATTCAAGCGTCTCTTTGTTCCGAACCGATCCAGAGAGGACATTACCCACCACTGCCGTAATAGTTGCAGCCGTTTCTTTCCCATATTGCTGTTTGAATTGCGGAAGTTCCTGAAGCCCCATCAGCACTGCCACTTTATTACTACGGGCGGTGGCTATCAGATTTTCAATGCGGTGCATAAATAAAGTAGGTACCTCATCGATAATCAAAGCACAAGGTTTATTTCCTTTAGAATTAATCAGCCTCATCATCCGGTTAAGTATTACGGAATAACAGGTGGAGTTTATATTTTGCGTACCGGGATCATTTGCGAGTACCAAAATTGAAGGGCTTGCCTTATCGCTTATTTTGAGATCAATATCGTCTCCCGAAAATACCCAAAACGTCTCTTTAGTCGCTAAGCGGCTAATGAAAATCTTTAAGGTGCCCACCTGCCCTTCCAACTGGTCAAATGCCTTTGCATTGTAGGCAGTCATGAATGGCGATAAAAGAGCACCTAATTCCGGTTCAGAGAATAGCACCGTAAAAATTTCCTCGTAGGACAAATTTAGAAATGCCAATACATGGGGAAGGCTAGAGTACTTTCCATCCTGATAGCGGCTAAAAAAGTAAATACAAGATGCCAGAAAATTAACGGCTGATTGAGTAAAGAATTGATCGCTCCCCTCGGAACTGTCTCCCTTTTTTAAGGCCTCCACTAATCCTTGCGCCGTTTCTGCTGCGTCAGCAAGGGTGAGTATATAATCTTTCTTCCAGGGATTAATCCTTCGGCTTCTTTCTACTTCATTCAGGTTTACCACATGAAATCTAAAACCCTTGCACTTCCCATTTTTCTGAGCCAACAGATAATGATAGTATGCGACCTGCGCCAGGTCCGGAAATTTAAAATCATAAAGGCACATGGTAAATTCCTTGGCAATCAGTTGCCTGATAAAGGGATTTACCACCCCAAAGGACTTTCCAGAACCAGGTGTGCCGATAAGAATTGTCCCCCTAAAAATGTTCTCCAGATTGATCCAGCCCTTACGCACTTTGCCTTTGCAATAAAACAACATCGGTATATTGACCGAGTAATCGTTTTCTTTAATATTTGTTGACTGCATAAAGGATTCCTCCTCCACGTTCCACCTATCCCTTCCCAGCTTAGAACTAATAATCTTACTGACATTATCCATGGCAAGATGAATAAGTATTGCTCCAAAAAACGCACTCGCTATATAAGCTAATGCCCAGTAATTGGCAGCTGTGTCAAAACCAATGTTGTATCGCTCTTGAAAATAAATTCCTGAAAAGAATAGTAGCAATCCAGCGGACAAAGGATAAGCGACCTGATTTTTGGGATTGAACTCTTTCTGTTTTCTGCTCAAGGTTCCGATAGAAACCATACAGATTAGAAGCAGCGTAAAGAGTTTACTTAAATAAAGGCTTTTATAAATCGGAATTCTTGCTAAGCGAGATGCGAACAATATCAGAATTTTATTGACTTCCTGATCGTGGATCAGCACTTTGTTAGCATAAAAAAAGAGGAAAACTTCTGCGATGATTGAAAAGTAAATGCTGCACTGAAGGAAACGGTGCAGGCTTTGCTGCTCTTTTGTTTCTTCCATAACCTGGCAACTTGAGATCGGATTTACTATTTAATAATTGGTACTATGTCAGCATCCAAAATATCTCGATACGGGACTTTAATATTGATTGCCCTCCCTGAAATTTGTTTTTCGCTTAAGGCTATTGATAATTGTTTATTGCCGGGATAATTGAACCTTCGAAAGACAAAAACGTTGCGGTAGTTCTTCTTAAAGGAGGATTTATTAAATAAGGTGAATTCCGGCTTGACCTCTACTGATTGAATATTGGTGGCTTTGGTAATCTTCTTATCTTCTATAGTAAAACGGATCTCATCGATAGTGTAGGGCAGATTTGTAACATTTCGAAAGGAAATATCGAGGAAGATATAATTTCCAAGGGTGTAAACATTATTCAAAAATGATTGCATACCATTAGCTCTATCCTTTATCAGGGGATGAGAGATTTTTTGGCTTAAAATATTGAGAGCTTGTTGCCGGATTGAATTGGATGTTAATGAAACACCTGGCACTTCCAGTGGATGCATATGCTCTGGCAAGATGTCTATTTGAGTGGTTATTAAATTACCGTGAAAAGTATTTTCATACCTTAACAGATACTGTGCGATGAAGCTTTCTCCAACTATCGTTGCTATCGTTCCACTTGTCCTGCTAAACCGAAAAGCTGAATCCGGCAACACTTTAAGCCTTAAGAGATTTTTCATAGGCAGGTCGCCGGCTAGTGATGAAGAAGCGATATCTACATATTGTATGGGTTCAGGCGATAATATGTGTATGGTAACACTGGAATTAATGCATATTTCAGGGAGCTCTTTTTGAGCATATACCTGGCTCACAATCGCAAATAAGGCGCTAAAAAGGATTAATATAATTTTCATAGTTGTAGTTCTCCTAGTAATTTTTTTGGTTATTCTTCAATTCGTCCGGGTCTATAAGGTAAACCCTTGTATTATATTTAATTCGGGCTTTGTTCTGCCTAATAAGCTTTGTTACAGCAGTTGAAGTAGATTGAAACATCTTCTGCACCATGCTCATGACTAACTGGCTATTTGTTTCGGCCTGATTTTGCAAGTTTATTCCCTGCACAGAATTTCCTCCAAGTTCTTTTGAAAACTCCCTGAAAATCGACGCGGGCACATACAGGCCGGGTAAACCGTCATAATCGTATAAGCATAAGTTAACCGGCAGTATTTTATCACCTTGCATTATGGTGGAGACGGTAAGGCTGACGCGCTGTGCACTAAAGCCGGAAACCTGGGCATACAGATAAGATCCTTGTTTGATCAAAAACCTTCCGGCTGTCATATCCTCGAGTAATCGAATCCTAAGCCTGGAACCAGCATAGCCTGTAACATCTTCATCTATTATTGCCGAAATGAAGTTATGTTCTTGCACCGGCTGGATTGTGTTAAAAATTGGCGAGGAGTCTGATGCTTTTCTCACGCTAAGTTTTACACGTTCCTTACTTTCCTTTTCAGCTAATTCGATTTGTCTTTGTCTCGATTGCTCTGCTTTAAAATCAGGATCATTCGCTTTTCCCATGCTATCGATCAAAGCCATTTGCTGTCGAAAAACGGTAATCGGGTCTGGCTCTGTATTCAGTTTTTGCTGATTGCTGCTATTTGGGCGGCTATTTTCCTTTAGCCGCATTAAGGTGGCTGTTAAGTTCTTATCCTCATTTTGATTGAATGTCGGATTGCTATTATATAGCGGACTTGATTGATAGGGATTACCGCCTCCACCATACTTTGCCCTAACGGCCTTCTCTATGGAATCAAGCATTTGCTTTTCCCTTTGATTGTAAAGGTCCGGCATAGTTTGCTGCCTGGCCTGCTCCTCGCCCAATTCTCCCACTGCAGTGTAGCCGTCGGCTTCTTTATACTGATTTAGATAGGCGTCCAGTTTATTGGCTAAGTCGGTATTCTTGACCTTGTCAGAAACATCTACTACATTCTCCTGGAGTGAATTACTTTCTTTCTTTATAGCCGTCTCCTTATGAAATACACTTTTATACGCATAAAAGAAAAGGCAAAGAAACGGTAGTACAATTAATGGTAGCACATACCTGTTTTGCTTAAAATCTATCGTCATTATTGTTGATTTGAAAGTTTAGAATTGAGCAAGTCCAAGCGCTTAAATGATTTTCTAAGCACTAGGGTATCCAACGATGTAAGCGTCTTTTTTTGCAGAATGGAATTTATTTGCGACTGAAGTTGCAATACTTCCTGTAATGCATCTCCTGCTTGCAGAACCGATCCAAATCCTTTTGATAATGGAGGCCTAATTGGTACCGCCTTCAAGTTTTTTTGTCGCATCACCGTAAACGCTAAACCAGCCGACACAACCATGCTTAGGATCATAGCAATGAAAACTAGTTTTGGGTGTTTTATCAGGCAATCTCTTATGTGCTTTATAGGAGCAGCCTTACTAAAATGAATTCTTCTGTACATTTTCAAGGTCTTTATTTTCAATGGTTTTCCAACGGGTAATCAATACTGCGTGGGGATTATTATCCGACCGAATTTCCAGGTCCTTAAGAAAGCCTTCGGTAATTAGCGAACGGGTGATAGTTGAGCTCCGCCGATCAATTTTTTGCTTGCCATAGAACCGGAAATATTTTCTGACATCATCTACACAAATCGAATCCGTGCGAAGGGTTAAAACGGCGCTACTTGATAAAATGGAATTGAAATATCCCTTCTCTTTAAGATTATTGTATTGCAATGCCCCGCTCTCATCTACCAGGTACATTGCCCTCTTCATTTGGTATTCTATGTACTTTTCATCTGGAGTTAGCGAAAAGAACAGTTGATGAAAGAGGTTAATTTGCGCCTTGTATTCTGCATTTCTATTCATCTGCACATCCGATTGCTTTACCAGCAAAGGCACGCTGTTAGCATCCAATATGTACACGCTCTTTCTGGCATCGGCCACTTGCTTGTAAGCAAAGAAAGAAACACCCAAAGCAATCATCACCGCTGCAACGAAGCTTCCGCCAGCAATGAAAGTGGCGAGCCGTACCTTGGCTTCAATATTTTTGATAATCATTAAACTGAAATTTGATTTTAATAAAAAGGGCTGCCAGTTATTTCCTGACAGCCCCACATGCATACAAAACAACAAACTAACCCAATATCTTAGTTAGGCTCCTGGCCATGCTTGTAGCACCTCTGCCCATTGTTACCGTTGCTGAGCTGGTTCCAGACGTGGAGACGATCCAGGTAGAAATGCTTGGCACGGTAAGCATTGTAAGGGCCCCAATTACAAATGTTCCGATCACTATACCGAAGGAAAGGATTCCGTTGTTAGCGAAATAGGCCAGCTTTTCCAAACTTGCCTCAGGCGAGCCCACGAGTTCCTTATAGCGCGTAATCTCGGCTTCCATGGCATAGTGCTGGAACAAGGAAGCTATATAAAGAACCAAATAGCCGATGCCAGAATACAGGTTTACAGAGATAAACCGTGCAATCCATGTATTAAACGAGTTTTTAAATGCTGGAAGGATGCTCATAGCCACACTAAACGGCCCAAGTATGATGAGAATGGTTGAGAAAATTATTTGAACAATAAATATCAGGTACACGCAAATTCTGAGGAACCACAAGGCGATGGTTTCTAACAGGGAGGTTGCTAGGAGCTGTAGATTTACCTGCATTCGGTTTCGGAGTTCGATGATGGGATTCCATACATCAGCGAATCCTTCTTTAACCGAAGATTTTACGGACTCCCAGGCATTTTCATACCATGTGCCAGCCTCTTTATCGGCTATCTCGGTTTCTGCCTGTATCTTCAGTAGTTGGTCTGACAGTTGGGCCATTAACTGAGCTCGTTCAAGGCGTAGGTTGTCCACTTCGACCATGCTATCTTCAAACATTTCTTCTGTTTGCATAGCAACTAAATCTGTGGGGTAAGCAACAACCCGAATAAATGTTCCCCACCATAATATCACCATAGCCAAGCCAAAAGGGCGCAAGAGTGGCATAACTTCAAGGTGTTTATCCCCCGACATCATTTCATAAGATTTAATGGCGAAAAAGATCAACATAAAAATGGCTGATAATGCTTGGGCGTCCGCAATAAATGCATCATAATGCGTCCAAATTGTTTCCTTCATTACCTTTAGGTAATACATCATGCCTTCCTCGTAAACGCCGTTCCCTTGTAAGAAATTAAAGGTATTTTTAAAGGAACTCGGGACCGTGGCGCTTTGTATCTGCATAAAAAAACCGGCATTGCCGGTGAACATAGTCGATAATAAATTCATAAGCTATAGTTTAGATTTACTTAGAATTGCATCAGCAATTTGTTTGTCGGTTTTGCTATAATCTCCAGCTAAAGGAAACTCCTTCTTTCTTATCTTGCTGGCTGCATCGTTTAGAGCAAGCATTTGCCGCGCATTTCTTTTCTTGGTATCCCAGGTAGAATATAATTTCCGATACTCGGTTAACAACCTTTGATAAGCTATAATTCGGGATCCCCTATCCAATATCGTAGTCCTCGCCGCATTTAGCCGTTCTGACAGGATTCCGGTTTCCTCCAAAAACCAGCCATAGGCTCCATTTCGAAGCAGGTAGCTTTTTTCTTTTTCGCTAAGCCCTGCAAATTCATCAACTTGGCCAGCCACCATTAATGGATAAAGCTGATATCGGTAATACAATAGCCAAAGTGGATCGAGATCGGAAAATAGAGAAGAGTAATTTATTGCTTCAGAGATAGCAGTATTTCTCAATGTATCGGAATGTAATTTATACGTGTCAGTTGTGTTCTGCATTGCTATCACTAAAGCAAGGCGTTGCGTCTGCGGGCCTTTAGGGCCTAGTGGGCGAAGGTCCTTCTTGGGATAATCCGGATGCAAACCCCAGGTTAACCAGTAAAGAGGATTCAGTCCCAGCCAACCTTTTCTCGGAGTAAACTTCCTTCGGTCCCACTGCTTAAATACCATTCGTTCTTGCTGATTTGTAATATGCCGGTCTCGTATCGGAATTTGTGCAAATGCCATCCAGACAGGCACCAGCATCATAGTTATTAAAATTTTGCTCTTCATAGGTTAACGTTTTAAAGTTTTATAGTTTCTTATAATCGCATCAACCAACCACTTGTCACGGTTAATGAATGTTTGATAAGGATTAACAGACTTGAGTATGCCTCTGGCTTTAGCCCAGTAAATCGATCGATGCATGCTGAAACATAAGGCTCGCATCACCTTTAATTCAAGAATGATCTTTCTCAACAGAAAATCTCGTTTTTCGAAATCCATAAGGACATTATCGCCTTCTTTCAAAATAAAACCGGAAACTTCTGTTGCCAACCTCACTCCTCTTATCTTTAGGTGCCTGGCAGATTCTTCAGCGAATAAAAGTAGATGAGGTTGATCCCTGGCTAACTTTACCATCTCATCATTTTCCTTTATAATTTCAGAAATGATTAGCCCCACTTGTTTTAACGCAAGCCCAGTTTTCAACGCTTGATTCACCTCTGTCAGGGACCTTTTTATCATATCCTGTACAAGAATGACTGAGGTTATATTTAGGTTGATGTCATTAAGCCGGCTATTGATGTTATTTAAGTAGTTATTGTGCGCGGTTTCGGCGGCATATCTCGTAACGCCATTTTCTATCACTATATTAAAATGGTTTCTATCAAAAACGGTCATCTGTGCACGGCAGAACAATCCTATTATTGAAAATAGAAGCAACAGCGTCTCTCTCATACTCTTAATTGTTTTTAAGGACAGCAATCTTACGTTTGATCTCGTTTACCAGTCGTTTATCTTCATTAATCCAGTTGGAGAATGGATTAAGGCTCATTTTTCGGTTGGCATTTGTCAAGGTAACAGCTAAGCCCTTTGAGGTACCAGCAATCACTCGGAGTTCATCTATAACATGGCTAAAAAGCATCTTACGATCACTGGGCTTCATTTGGTTAACATCGCCAAGGCTTATACACAAGCCAATCAGGTAATTGAGCAACAATCGCGAACTATTCACCAAATCTTTCTCTGTTTCTAAAGCCAGCGGGAGCAAAAGAGGATTCTGCTGCGCTTGAGAATAGATTATACTTTGCTGCTCTTTAATTTCATTGATTATGGGAGTAGCTTTGATTCCAATTTGCACCGCATCAATGGCTAAGCCCAACGAATGGAAGCGTGCTTTTAAATCGCGGTACTGTTCTTTTAGTTTCGCCATCTTTGATTTATTCAGCTCCTCATTCGCGGAAACTTCCGCCTGCCTGTTCCTGGCTGTGGTTTGAACCTTATGCTCGCTTTTACTTTCAGAAACCAATTGATGCAGCAATGGAATATTGATCTGGCTAAATCCCTCGAAAGTAAAACCAGAAAACACAAGGATTAACAATGATATTTTCATCTTCTTTTTAAGTATTTAACATTCCGGATTATATCATCAGCAATCCGTTTATCAAGATTGATATACCTGGCGTAGGGATTTAAAGAATTAAGAATACCCCTTTGCTTTGCCCAATACATGGACCTCTGCATTCCATAAGCTACACCTCTTAGAATCATCAGTTCTGTGCGTATTCGGTTTAATAATTTTGCCCTTTCGCCCGAGTCCATCAGATTATCCTTTCCGCCGAGCAGCACAAATGAGCTTGTTTCTGCGGCTATTGTTCCGGACCTGGATTTAAACTCTCTTGCACCTTTTTCAGCAAAAAGCAATAGCACAGGGTTGCTTCGGGCAATTACTATTGCCTTGTTAGCATCCTCCATTATATCTATACTTAGCTCAGCTATATCCTGTATAGCTATTAAGGATTTGACAACTCCGGCAACCTCGCTCAGCCCTTTATAAATCTTATCCTGCAAGTCATTAACAATTACCAACTGGCTGGTTACTGCAAGCTGTCCCTTTTGAATTAGAGTAAGATTATTGTTTGTTTTATTGAGCTGGCTATTTATGATTGCCGACTGGGCAGCAGTAGCACCAGCAGTTGCCGGATCTGTGTATATTGCCTGGGCATTGGCAAACTGAAGAGCAAGGCATGCTAATATTAGAGTAAGTGTTTTCATGATGGTTCGAGTTTGAAATACTCTGAGATTTGCGGCTGAACTCCCTTGGAATTAACACGATTAACAAAATCACCTAAAGACAGCCCACTTCGTTGATAGGCCGATACAAATTCGGAAAGAGCCCTTTGGTAGGAACCAAACTCTTTTACGTAAGCTTGCACAGCGTTCTTCTCTGGTTTTTCTGTTGTAAAAGCGAGGTACTGAAAAATCGACACCTCCACCCCATAAACCTCCCCATGACTGCCACGCCGAATGTAGACTTCTTTAAACCTTCCACGCCCCTCATTGTTATTCAGCTTATTAATGGTAAATATCTTTTTCTGTTCTGTTTCTGTAATGGAAAGCAATTTGGCTATGGCTTCATAACTATCTTTAAACTTAGACTGGTCCAGCAAACAAACCGTATCCGAATTGTTTAAGATGCTATCTTTTACAACTGCATTTCCCAAAATATCAGAGAGTTCCTGTGTAACCACGATCGCCTCTCCCCAAAACTTGCGGACTGTTTTATACAAGAATAGAAGATACTCAGCCATCAAAGGTGAAGCGATTGCTTTCCAGGCCTCCTCTACAATCAATGCCTTTCGCTGATCCTCCCGATGCCGCATCTTCTGAATAAAGACATCCATAATAACCAAGGTTACAATCGGGAACAGGATTCGATTCTCCTTTATAGAATCTATCTCAAAGACAATAAAACGTTCTGCAAACAGGGACCTATCGGATGCCTTATTTAATATGGTTTGGAACTCGCCATCTGTATAAAATTTCTTTAAAACATATCTGAACTCGTCCAAATCAAAAGGAATTCGTTCCTGTTGTTTGATCAGCGGAATTTTAATCATGGCGAATTCATAAAAGGTATTGAAGCTCAATTCCTGAATATTGGCACTCTCAAGTGTTGGGCTGAAATAGTTTGCATAATAGGCACTTATCAAATTAGAAATTACATCGCGTTCAACATTACTCAGCATTCCATCTACCCCTTTCCAAAGTAGCCCGATTAGGGTGCATAGAAAATCCTTTTTTTCAATATTGTATTCACTTTCCTCAATTTGAAAAGGATTCATTGTTATCGGATCTTTTTCAGAATAAGTAATGTACTTTCCGTTGTAATAAGAACATAGTCCACTATAAGAGTGTCCGGTATCGACAATCACTACATCCATATTATAGTGCATGTACTGCTCGATCAGGGCATTCATAAAAAAGCTCTTTCCTGAACCTGATGGGCCAATGACAAACTTATTCCGATTGTTGATTCGGTTAGTTTTCATCGGCAGGTCCGCAAGGTCTATACCAACTGGGACTCCTTGCCTGTCTGTAAAATAGATGAGGAAATCTGAAGGATCATCGAGAGGAAGGCATTCCTTAAAATATAAACAAAGTGCGGCATCTGCTGTCGTTAAAAACCAATCGTAAGATTTTAATTCAACCGCATTTCCAGGCAATGTACTTCTAAAAAGCTCAAGCTGGTTATAAGCATTTCTGGAGGGAATAATTCCCTGTTTAAAAAGTTCAGATTCAATAAAATTGCAAGCCTTATCAATCCCACTTTCGTTTGAGCAAACCAGAATAGAATAATGTGCATTTACCAACAGTTGATTATCCCTGGCCACATCTCTTAGTAGTTGGGATATGTCTTCCACACATAGTAGGTTTGCAGGATCAGGAATTCCAGAATGGCGTTTTTTTTTAGCCTCAAGTTTACCTAGTGTAATTTGTTGGGAAGGAATTTCTATCACCTGATTGAATAAAGCTAACTCGCATTCGGGAATATTATGTAGAAATGAAAAATTGTCTACCGGAAAATCCTTGAGCCCTCCGTTATCCTGTTTTGTGATATATGGGCTTATTTGTTCAGGCAGATCAATCGAATCAGTATTGATGATACTGAGCATTCGAACTAGCTTAGAACCAATTTGTAAGTGTTGCCCACCAGATTTGATATTGTTTAATGCGATATGTGCAGAATTAAAATCCATTGCCAGCAACTTATTTACATAGGTATCTATTTCATGCTTGGAGAGCAGCCTGGGCTTAAAGTTTCCACCACTAAGTAGATCGAAAACTTTAATCGCATTCTGATGAAAATCATTCAACTGTTTGGCATCATAAACATAAAAAGCGCCTTTTTTAATTCTCCGTGTGATAATCAAAAACGTGGATATGCAAGTATATTCACGGTCCTCAAAATGCTCATTGTATTTCTGCTTGAGAAATTCTGTGGATGGCCTACTTTCATATTTTTTTCGAATCAGCAGATCCTGCTTTTGAATAATGCAACCCTCTCCCAGGATATTAATAGCATTTAAAAATAGGCTATGAAAATTCGTATAGGCATCCGAATCAGCTGAGTATTGCAATACAGGATTTCCAATTTCAATTACCGTTGACAAATCCCCCTTTTCTCCATAAAGAATGGCTAGATTCTCAGCAACATCAATACCCGCATACGGAAGATTAAATATTGTTTTTCTTTGATGTAACATATCTGATTTTTAATCGGTTGAATTGGATAAACACACCGTTACTTTTTCTTTTAAAATGCAGGCCTGCTTTTTGGGATTGAAAAGTATAAACCAGGCCCCCGGCGATAACAGCAATCATCGAAAAGCCTCCTAAATACATATTGCCAATGGCAGATATTAAGCCGCCACACACAATTCCAAGAACCAATGAAGCGATGCCCCAGGCAATGAACTTTCCTTTGAAGCCTCTATATATAAGGGGCTTTTGCAGCCCCCTATAAATTGGATACTTGCTGGCCATTAAACTCCAAAGAATGCTTTAACGACCACAGAAACCAAAACCAGGAACAGACAAGAACCGCCCCATGACATGATTTCCTTGTTGATATCCTGATCGCCAGAGTTCCATTTGATAAAAACCCGAACACCTCCGATCAAGCCCACAACTCCGCCTATAGCCAGAATAAGGGCTGACACCGGGTCAACATAGCCTGTTAGCGATGATGTTGCCGCGTTAATACCAGTTGAACCGCCTCCTTGTGCAAAAGCGGTTTGTGCTGCAGAGAAAACCAATGCAGCCATAATGAATAGTTTTTTCATTCGGATAAAAAATTGAGAGGTTAAATAGATATGATAAGTTGTTAATTTATTCCGTAAAGCGCACGAAGGGCGGTGCTGAGAATGCTCAGGAAAAGGCAGGAAAAAAACCAGCCAGCTACCTGACTATCAATTCGAGGATTACCTGTTTGCCAGTTATTGTAAATTCTAAGCCCTCCCAACAAGCCTGCTATAGCGCCGATAGATAATACTAAATCTGAAAAGTCAAAGTACCAGCGGTTAACCTGCTGCTCTACCTGATAAAAGTCGGATATACCAGGTTGAGCCAATACCGTTTTGGGCAGAAAATAAAAAATGGCAAAAATTGCTGCCTTCGAGTTCTTGACTAGTTTGTGATGTCTAGCCATAGGGTATCCCTCTGGTATATTCAATGAGATTAGCTTTAGCTAAAGAAATAAGTTGTTCTACTGTTACACCTCCACTGGATTGCAAAGTGATTGGTAGACACCTGTTTGCCAGTTCTTCTTCACCAGTTTGAGTTTGGATTTCTTTTTCCTGAAGTACTACCAGCTCCGGAACTAAGTTATCTTCGAAAAATAGTGTTTCATGATCTTCCTTTTTCGCCGGCAATCTTCTGGATTTCAACAGGTCGAAGGAAATATTGAGCGAATAATAGATACTGTACAAAATAGCCAGGGAAAGTAAAAATGTAGTCCAAGTCATAGATCAAAAGTTTTAAGTGATTCTTTAATGTATTGTGTGAGTTCGGGAGTACTATCCAGGAAAGTTTTTACTGCGAAAGAAATGGACTTATTCATGTCGATCCCCTTTATAAGCTTTAGCTGTTTCAAAAGGTAAACAGTCCGGTCGTCCAGTCGAATCAGTAATTTTTCTTGTCCATTGAGTTGGTGCTTCACTATTTCATCCAGTAGGCTTTCAAGTACCTGGTTTCCAATTCCCTTTCGGCCTTTTTTCTTAGGCTGTTTCTTCACATCCTTCTCTTCTCCATTTTTTATTTGCTCCCGGAGCTCATCGGCAAGGGATTTGATTTCGTTCATACCTCTTCCTCCTGCATCAAATATTGATTATAAACCAAATCGAAAACCGGCATCATGATTGGCACTAAACTCAAAGGCGTGTGGAAGGTTGTTATCCGCTGGAAATCTATTCTATCCGGCAATCCCGGTGTTACCACTCCAAACTTTTGAAGAACCTTATCCACTTCTAGCTTGGTATCGTACTTTACGGTTGCTTTAATCCGGTTAGGAATAAAAACCACCGATGCTTGGGCATTAATCTTTTGTAAAACCATCGCGAAAAGCAACGTGGAATCCACCGAAAATTCATCATAGCCAAATGGACAAAGAACCAAATTCCCAGCAGCAAAAACAGGAAGCAAACCGTCATCATCCATCTTTCCAGGCAAATCAATCAAGGCAATTTCTTTAGGTTTGCCTTTTAGTATTTTGTGCATAGTAGGAAAATGTTTAAGGTCAGCCGGCACTACTTCATATAGTGGTTCGTTTTCCAGAAGTTTGCCCTTTTCTGCTTTTGAAGCAAGTGATTGCTGATAATCCATATCCAGAACGGTGATTTTCCTATCCTTTATCTGGTGTAAATAATTAGCGAGCAACAAAGTGAGCGTACTTTTCCCTGCTCCACCTTTTTGGTTTCCTATTAAAATGATCATAACTATATAGAAGGATTTTAACGTTTGATTGAACGGCTTTTACGATGGCGCTCTCGGTTTTTGCAATGCACTGCCTCATCATCTATATCGGCCGCAATATCAAAGTCGAGAATGAAATCTTCCAACTTCGCAGTTTGCCGAAGCTGTCTAGGCTCAAGTGAGACAGAAGCACCTGGGGCTAAATCAATATACCGCTCCTGGCCATAGTCGTTGTCCAAGCTTGTTGTGCCCTCGGAAATAAGCGAACCAGAACTACTTTGCAATATAAATTCGGCTATAGGCTTAATATCTCCCCCCTTAAAAACAGCCTTCTGCGCATGGTCAATAATGGTGTATCCATACGGAGGTTTATCGCCTTTAGCATGGAAAAGTATTTGTAACCCGAACTTTTCATTTAGGAATTCTGCAAGAGATGAAGAATAGATGCCCCTTGTATGACCTCCCAAATCCTGATTTTTCAGATAGAGTGCCGACGAATACTCTTTGTTGTATTTAAGGATGATTGCTCGCAATTGCTTAATCCGATCTCTGTCCTTTTGAAATTCCAGCATGCGTTTATCCACCTCAGACAAGTCAACCGCCCCCTGCTGTTTGCCATATTTACACACAGCATATTGGTTATTTTTAAGAGCAAGAGAATAACCTTTACCTTCTAGAATCATCATAAACTGCGCCCGAGTGGAGTAGTTGTAGCTCAATGCAGCCATAATATCCCTTTGTGTTTCCTGGCTTTCATCTCTGTGCAAAATTTGGTTTAGCAGCTGATAGGACCGAATCTTCTCAAACGAATCTGGAATTTTTTTTCCGTCTCTCGCTACTCTGGTAGATACGATGTGAATATGATTATTCATGGTGTCCTTATGGTAAATAATTAAATATGGTTGCTTTCCATATCCCATTCCGTCAAGCCACGTTTCTGCAATCGAAGCAAGCTCATCTTTTGTCGATTCCCTGCCCTTACAAGAGATTGCAACGTGCAATTGAGGATACTTAACGTTCGTGTTTGCTGAGGAAACCGCTTTTAAATAATTGATATAATCTTGCGGACGCAAATCATTAATTCCTTGTAAGAGGCCAAAGTTTTTAACAAGCAGTAATTCGCCTTTGTCTTTGTCAACCTTATTGGTGCTATACCTTACGCCATTAAAACTACCTGATTTGCTGAGTATTTTTACAATCATTTCTTTAGCTACCCAGTAATCTGACTATCTGGCGAATTACTTTTTCCATCTCCTTTTGTGTCTGGATGTAGCTACTAAATAGCTTCTGGAAATCTAAAATGACGTTTGAATTTAGTAAGCCTTGCTTATTCAGAACATTGGCATGTTTCGCTAACTGGTTAATATTATTTCCGCAACGGCCAAGTTCCGCTCCAATTGACTCCAAGTGCTTCATAAGTTCCCTAGCATCAACTAAAACTTTATTGGAATTCTTCAGCACACGATGTCGAATAATGTCTGTGCGACTTTTGCCAAGTTCCTTTTCCAGCGATATAAAAGCCGCAGATTCCTCCTCGGTTAGCCTGAGTTCAAACCGTTTAGTTCTTTTCATAGAAGGATGCTTATTAAGCTGGTTGATTAATCATGAGTTTCCCAAAAAAGCGAGTTGCGATGCTTTTTCATCCTCTGCGCCTTTGCATGAGCCCCACGGCGATTGTAAGCAGAGGCAAGTTTGTTTTTTGGCGGCAGCTAACGAAGGAGGCTGTACGGACAAAAACACAACTTGCAGCTAACAAAACAAAAAAAGTCCCGCCTATTGCCAGAATCGTTCCTAAACCTTTTTCCCGACATGTCGTCGAGCTCAAATGATATTAACGCTGGACAGATATCGCTTTATCCAAAGTGATATATAGCAGATTTAAATAGATAAACAAATAGTCAAATAGCTTTATAAACAAAGCACTATATATTTATTTAAGCGTCTATATGTCTATTTATATATACACGTGAATAAATAAGTACTTATTGAGATAGAAGTTAAGCTGAATTAACAGATAGCTATCTATCTTAATATGTAACCAAACACATAAACCGATATAACTTTTTCCAAATAGCCTGATAGATGTATTAGCATTTACACACTTAGCCACAAATACTGATAGATAGCTATTGATTTAGCTGTTTATATTGAGAGTCGGTTTAACGTTGAAACGGAACTTTGACATTTGCCATGTAGCCCGGCTTTACGTCGGATAGCAACCTAAGTTCAGCCTCAATTTTTTCATTATAGTCGTTATACCCTGCATAGGCGCGGGAACAATCAATAGCCCTCGGAACAGCTTGCCTGAAGGTTTGGGTTGCTTGTACCCCTGAAGCATCCAGGTCAAAAAAGATATTTATATGATCAAAAGACTGGCTTCGGGCAATACCCGCCTTTAGAAAAGACAGAGAATTTAGCACCAATACGTTATCTCTCAGATTTTTGTTTTCCAACTTCCAACTGAGATAATTTAGATAGCCTTCGAAAACTGCCAGATTTTGATTGTTACCAGGAACGAAGGTAATGCCTTTACGCCCCAGGCAACCTTTGAAATTGGGGTTTCGAACTTCCCATCCACCGTTCTCATTCTGCCAGCCAGCAGAATAAAATTGTTTCCTTACCTTCTTTTCATCTTCAATGTAGTAATACACCTCTTTAATTCCACTATTCGGGATGTTCCATACTCCACGGCTTTTCAGATACTTAGTAATTGCCCAATTATTTCCAAGCTCTTTAAGCTCTTCAATCTGATAATGAGGAAGTTTAGTGGCTAAGCGCGGACGATGAACTGCTCTGGCTGCCGACAATGGAGTCTCGCCAACCTCTACTCCATAAAAGCCATTTAGTTTAAGTATGACTTCTTTGACGGTGGCAGGACGCCAAAACTCTAAACCGAAATCAATGATATTTCCACCTTTCCCCATCCCATGGTCAAACCAAACACCTTTGGCTTCATTTACGCTAAAAGAGGGATTGGTATCCGAATCGCGAAGCATTGAAATATACAAAAGATTACCGCCTGATCTTTTTTTAGGCTGGAACCCTAAATGCTCCAGCAAAGCCACGATAGAAACTTGCTGCTTAAGTTCTGTTGAATTTAACATAGAAAGAGATTTTAGATTTATGAGAAGCCTGAGGCTTCATATATTAGGGTACCCCAAAACAAAAAAAAGGGGCTTGCGCCCCCTTTCGGATATTGGTGGATTGTATTTCCAACGGTGTTTTCGGGACTACTCACGTCGATTCATACGAACCGGGCCCTCGCCTGCCAATGCGCTTTCAGTTGTTTGCCAAATCCGGCATTCACCTTCGCAAAATTTCCTGCTCCTCGCAGGATAATGCTTCATCCCCAAATGTCAAAGAACTACAGGCATAGCCTACCCTATCTTTCTGCCACAGGCAGATAAGTAATTCGGTTGCTAGCATGCGCGACGGCTTCCAGCTTAGAACGGTCAATGCATTTATGGAGAATTTTTCCGTTTGCAGAACGCAAATGGATTAGCCCTTCCTGTATCCAGCGGTCTATCGTGGATCTTCCGTATTGGCGATAAGCTTCAGATTTACTTAATACTTCTTGTATAACATTACTTTCTTCCAGGGCTTTTTGAGCTCCGGTTTCGGTAGCGTTTTTTAGAAGAGAAGTTAAGTCTGATAGCTGCATAATTCTCCGTCCATTTTGTTTGGACTGAGCAAAGGTTGGGAGGATGAGGAAGGTTTTTTGGTGGGTTTGTGGGTGGGAACTAGAAATTGTTCCTAAAGAAGAGTCGAGATGCGACAAGATCATGCGCCGGTTGCGCAAACCTTTTGGATAGAACGGGAAAATAGATTTACCACAGAACAGACTTCTAACCTCATTCAGGGACGTTCCGTTTACCGATATGACCTGTTAAATATTGGCGGCATATCTTATAAAGCATGGATTAAGCTAGATTTTGATAAGCCAAAAGATCGAAACCAAAATTACAGCACCAGCCAGTACCACGATCCATCTTATGGCTTTGACTTGTCTAAAATTCTTGATGAGTTTAACATCAAAGAACTCGGCGACCCTGCCAAACGGGGAGTTAGTGGAATCTTCATTAAGAAGCGGAAACCGCCCGTTGATCACTGCCATAAAAGAAGGTCGGGAAACCAAACTCTTTATTGAGCAGTTCCCGTTACAGCCAGATCAATATGTTCGCAGAAAACGGGAAGCCCGAAAAACGGGAGCAGTTCCTGAAAGAGCCTACAATAGTATTTCAAACGGTAAAGCCAAAGAAAAAGAGCTTTCAGACAGTCAGGGAATGAAAATGTAGGATTAGAAATATCCAAAAACTATGATATTTACGCTAAAACGAATTTAAATCTAAGTCAAATGGAAAAATTTAAAGAATTACAGGAACTTATAAAAGTTGCCGAAGCTGATGCATCCGCGTTTTATGATAAGGGTAATAAAGCGGCGGGTACGAGATTGAGGAATGCCCTGCAGAAAGCTAAGGTGTTAGCGAGTGATATAAGGAAAGAGGTGACTGAGAAGAAAAACGAGGGGAAATAGACAAAGAAGGCTTGGCGACGTCCAAGCGTTCTTCGTTGTATCGAAACCTAATATTATTACTCATTTATTCGTAGCACCGATTACATTTAGCGGCATGACAGTACCAACTGAAAAGTTATCAGATAGTTAAATTTGAAACTCATGAGTCGATATGAGTATCAAACGGAAGCTTCTCAATTATAATTTGTCCAAGGAAATATACAATTTAGGTAGTAGTGAGATGTGCGTTCGAGTTTATGATTTGAAGACAAAGGAGAGACTGGACAATTACACTTGGCATATATTTAAAAATAGAAATTGACTTAGAAGATGATAGATATTTAAGCCTTTTATTCAGAAGGATTGCGATAAAACAAAGCTATTACAAGAAAGCATTGTTGTTAATATCAATAGAAATAACAACTTGATGTAGATCATATAGTTTGCAACTGTCTGATTGGAGAAATTCCGTATAAAATGAGGTTAAAACAAGAAAATTGCTGGAAAATCTCCATTATTAGTCGTTATTAATGATGAAAGCCAACCTATAGGAATCGCAAATTTTTATGATTATGTAGTAGATCTGAATAAGTCTTCAAATAATATGGAAATGGATCAAATAAAAAAATTTACAAACTTCAAAGACGACTTTCGTAAAACTTTTAATCGAATCCTTTTTGATTCCCAAACCCCTTTGTAAATTTTAGACATATCAGCTTTTAATCAATTCTCCACGTTTTCCTTCCCCTATTCCACCAAGACTATCACGGTCTCACAGCGGTTAACATCCTAATTACACAAGTACTGCATCCTAAAAAGGGTGTTGGAGAAATTTCTAAAGCCTTGGCCAATTTATAAATCGTTGACAATCGTAAATCGCCGCCCCTTTCTGTATTCAGGATTTGAGGATGTTCCATATCCGCGAGGATAGCTAATTTACGTGAACTTAACCTTTAGCCGTAAAATTGGTTAAGTAAAGGCAAAAAGCCCCATTAAGAACAGATTCTTATCCATACTTATTCTATGACAATTCATCAACAAAAGTTAGATATAGCTGACAAAAACATGACAAAAAGTCCCATATCACAACTTCTCAAATGAAAATAAACTTTGGCATTACAAATGCTTAGGAAGCACTAGTTCTTTAACAAAGAAGCCTAAAAGGACTGGTACTCCTGATAGGCTCTATGATTTAAGAAGCAACAGAGCTCAGGTTCTGAGGCTTAAGATTTTCGTAAAAACTGCGCAAATGTATAAATAGTTTCAATACTCTAATCATTTTGCATTAAATAATTCTTAAATCTAAACGTCCTTTATCTGTCAATGTTGCCATGTGGTCCATCCATGCAAAATGATGGTTAAATTAATTTTAAACCCATATTATGGCAAAAACAAGTACTATTGAAATTTCATTAACAGATTTTGTTGACTTTGTTTCCAAAAGTGGAACAAGCAAATTAACAAAAGTAAAGCAAGTAAAAAACAGAGGAGATTACTCTCCTGCGACGGATTTTTATAAAGCTCTAAGGGAAGGTATAATTGATGTGCATTCAAAAAACCTCGGGAAAGCAGAATTGGACAAAATTCTCGGGAGAATTACGGATCCTAAAAAAATCAAAAGCTATACTGATTGTGTAGACGCATACAAAAAACATTGGGGAAAGAAAACACTAGGTTGGTTCGAACCTCCATTTAAGCATTGGCAAGAAGGTTCCCTGAGAGTTCGAATTAACCCTGAATTAGGAATAGATACGGGCAGCGAACTTATAGTAATCAAACTATATTTCAAGGCGGAAAAATTGTCTAAAGCAAAAGTTGACCAAGTGTTAACTCTAATGGAAAAAGAACTAAGATCTGAAGTCGGAGGAGAAGAAAGTGATGTTCTTTTTGGATTATTAGACATCCAAGCTTCTAAGCTTTATTTAAACAAAGGTCGTTCAATAAATCTTCTTCCATTATTGGTAGGTGAAGCAAGAAGTTTTGAAACTATTTACAAAGCAGTATAAATCAGTTTTTTTACCAATTAAGGGAAGCCTTCAGGCTTCCTTTTTTAGTTTCCTGATATATTCTAGAGAGACTTACGGCAAAATCCCACTTCTATTTCTTAACTAAGAGACTTCGTTTTAATTTCCTAAAAGAATTCGTCTCACCTAACTACAGGATCTTAGATTTGTGTCAAATATGCGGTTCCAATTTCAAAATCATAAACATGATGGATCTAATTAATATCGCTGCTGGCGTTGCAGCTAATCAAATCATAGAGCTTTTTAAAGGGCCCAAGGAGCATATTGCAGCAATATTGTCCGTCCCCATTTTGCAGTACCGACTAAAGCAGGATATAAAAACGTTGCAAAAAGCTCAGGAACTGGTAAAAGCTCATGGAATATCTGTTAAAGCCCTAAACTTGAAAGTACTTACTCCCCTGTTAGAAAATGCTATACTCGAGGACGAACCAGTGCTTCAGAACTTATGGGCCAACTTAATAGTAAATACAATCGATTCTTCTAAGAATTATAGTTCAACTATATTTATTAATATTCTAAAAGAGATTACGGCACAGGAGGCTGAATTGCTACTTTATCTTAACAATGTTCAGAAAGCAAGCAATGAGCAGGTTTTTAAAAGATTTCCAGAACTTCAATCATTTATGGCTATAAATTTAAGACGTTTAGGCTTATTAGAAATACAAGATGGCCCCGATTGGGGAGAACCTATAATACTTGATGGAAGTGGCGCTTTTGATCCCCCCATAGAAAGAGAAGAAAAAACAAAGAGAGATTACTTATTTGGAGATAAAACCTTTCATAAAGACTACAATCAATACTTGTCTCCATTGGGGAAGGAGTTTTTAAATGCAGTAATGATTACAGGAGAATAAAAACCATAAAATATGCACTTTGCAACATCTAACAATACTTAAGCCAAGTCGCATCGAGCTTTATCAACCTGAAACAGATTACCATGACAGGAAATATCATTGCCCTTATTTGATCCTAATGATATTTCCTATCATACTATTCATCAATAGCTGCCTGTAATTGCTTCGCAACAGACATCATTTTAGCAGTGACTTCAATCAGTTTCTCGTATAATTTAATATGCACGTCAATATACTCTAATGGTTTGACTTTGTATTGCTGCCGATAAACATACAAATTTGTTTCATATCGGTACATATTATCCTCGGCTACCTCTGCCAATTGTATTGATGCAGACACCCATTTTTTTTTATCAATATCCTTAGTAAACACATTAAAGTCATAATAGGCGGGGTTTTTATGCATATCCTTTTCCCACATCTGTAAATAACCAGACTTTTTGATCATCGTAGTGATCTCTTTGTCATACTCGGGATGAGAAATCAGAAATTCGGTGAGTTGATTGATCGTCTGAATATCCGAACCCGTCATCTCTCGTGCACGAGACAAAATATGATTATGAATATCGATTTGTTGGGACGGTAAAGTATTCTCTTCGCTCGCATACTCCAATTCCTCGGCATTGGCTTCCTTCAGAACATTTTTAATAATTGTAAACACATCTGAATTGGCGAGGTCAAACGGAGTGCAATAATTGGCGTCTTCAACGATCTTCAAGCCTCCGTCAGCAAAAGCCTGGGCGACGAACCGAGTACAAAACTGTCTATTTGGTTCAAATTCATCCTCGTTACGTCTCAGAATGGTCCTTTTCGCTTCGGCACCAGAATACTCTGTACCGATTTTAGTGCGCGCATTATCGATGATGTTACCTAACAGGTGGTTATGTAAGGCATTCTTCAAACGCAATGCGATCGCTGCGTCTTTGTCGTGGAATAGCATCCGAACGGTATTTTCAGCTTGTACACCAGGCCCTTTATTAGAGTGTATATGACTTGAACCACCAGTGTATAGCATCGCATGGTGATACACTGATCCCGTCTTTTCATTCATTATCGCACTGATACGTGGGTCAACATTTAAAAGCAAAATGTCCCCTTCCTGAATTTTGTTCAGATCGAAAATGTACTTACCCATAATATTTATAGCCTAGCGTAAACTATTTGTTTTAATTTTCCTGTCCCTTTTGTGTCCGATTTTAGTATACAATAAACTTATGCAAGGTTTTGCAGCGTCCGATTTGCCACTGTGTGATATTTCCCAACCACAAGATCACTTTCGTTCAATTCCTTAGTAATATAAGAAGTTGTATAAATCACCTGATAGGTTGAAGGATCAAAATTGTTAAGCCGTTCAATTAATATTTTTTGAAAATTTTGAGCTCTACCCTCTTCTATACCCTTATCTTCCATGTTATCCGCAAGAATAAACCTCGGATATCGCATTTCAGGGATAGATAGAGATGCCAAGAATATAGCAAATCGCGCAGAAACTTTTAAATAAAAATTAGAACTGGCAGAATACTTTGCGTATTTACTTGACAGGAAGGCGATATTATTTGAAAAGTCAACATTAAAATCGTTAGCGTTTTTAAACTCATCCTGCCGGTGAAAATCATTTTTTAAAAAATATAGTGCTTCTTTCTTAATTTGATTCTCTATGCGATCTTTTAATACATCCTGCTGTCGCTCTATTTGCTTGATATATGCTTCCAGCTCATCCTTTTCTCTAATTAAAAGATCTCTTTTTTCTAGTAAACCTATATAAAATTGGGCATTTTCAAGCAAAGTACGATATTGCATTATTTCACCTTCGGCAAGCCCTTTTTCAGTAGCTAGATTTTCAATTTGTTCTTGCCGACTTGTATTTACATCTTCAATCTCGGTATCAAATTGTTTTTGCAGGTCCTGCAAAATCCCTGATTCCTTTTTTATTTGCGGCGCTAACTCTTCTAAATCAAGTTTCAAAAGCTTTTGGATTGAGTTTGACTCAATTATCTGAAAGTTAATTTCTTGCTGCATACGCCTAGCCTGAGTAAGGCCATAAGTCGAGTCTATAGTTTCCTTACATAATTTGCATCTTTCTTTTCCTACTTCTACTTT
>Ga0307408_100000445_pt1 | contig 36377 bp, 36 predicted proteins | sample 322Cmetagenome_FD_202116 | JGI IMG/M metagenome (GOLD analysis project Ga0307408, IMG submission 202116) | Maize rhizosphere microbial communities from greenhouse at UC Davis, California, United States - 322HYB-C-3 | ecosystem: Host-associated > Plants > Roots > Rhizosphere > Soil | place...
AGCTTTGCAATGACATTGGCAGCAGCCTGTTGCATTGGACTTGGTTCTTCCATTTTTCATCCTGAGGCATCGCGAGTGGCCTATTCTGCATCAGGAGGAAGACGCAGTTTAGCTCAGAGCATTTTTCAGCTGGGTGGAAACGCCGGAACGGCTTTGGGACCGATTTTAGTGGCGGCATTTGTTCTTCCATTCGGTCAAAAAAACACCCTTTGGTTCGTATTAGCCGGTGTAGTTGGATTCATGATCCTGCTCTACGTAAGCAACTGGTATAAGGGTTATTTAAAAGATCATTTAAAGAACAATGCGGCAAGAATAGTTACACATACAATCCCGAAAAGAAGAGTCCGGATTTCCGTGATCATTCTTTTAGTGCTGTTATTCTCTAAGTACTTCTACACGGCAAGTATTTCGAGTTATTTTATTTTCTACGCAAAAGAGAAGTTCAATGTACAGGGAAGCCAGGGACAATTACTACTCGCGGTTTATTTGTCTGCGATGGCGCTCGGAACTGTGATCGGCGGAATTGTAGGTGATAAATACGGAAGAAAAGCCATCATTTGGTTCTCGATCCTCGGGTCAGCACCATTTTCCCTGTTACTTCCTTATATGGATTTGACCGGAACAGTTGTTTGTTTAGGCTTTGCTGGTTTCATTTTAGCTTCAGCTTTCCCTTCTATCCTGGTTTATGCGCAGGAATTGCTTCCAGGAAGAATTGGAATGATTTCAGGATTGTTCTACGGATTTGCTTTCGGAATGGGTGGAATTGGTGCGGCGTGTTTGGGTGAACTGATCGACAAATTTGGAATTGAACAGGTCTATTTCATTTGTTCATTCTTACCGTTAATGGGAATTATTGCGGCATTTTTACCGTCGTTTAAAAAAACATAATCTTAGGGCGAAAGTGATTCGCTCATACGATTTACCCCTTCTTTGTTGGCATATAAAATTCCTTCAAGTAAAAAGGTTCGAAATACGCTACATCTTCGAATTGCTGGTTCTGGAACTTTTCGAACGCCAATTTGACCTGCCCTGCGGCACTCGATTTTACTTCTACAAACTCACAATTACGGTTTTCCCAAAAGGTTTTCATTTTTTCAGCACCGTCGCCAAAGAAATAAAACGGTTGAAATTCCGAATACGACGTTTCATCAAGGACATCGGCAGAAATTGGTTTCAACACATCTCCGGAAGAAGAAAGGATCAGACTGAAAACCTCCATCCTCCTGGCATCGATCATTGCGCAATAATTCTTACCCGCAAAACGTGGTTTCGCCATTTCAACCAAAGACGTTAATGCATCAACAGCAATCAGCGGAACGTTCAATGCAAAACACAAACCCTTGGCTGTTGCAACTCCAATTCGTAATCCTGTGTAAGAACCCGGACCACTAGCAACAGAAACAGCCCCAAGGTCTTTTATGTCGATGTTTTCTCTTTTCAAAACATCTTCAACAAGAATTGTTAATTGTTCTCCGTGAGCGTAGGCGTCGTTATCAATTTCGGCAAGTTGTTTTAACTCACCGTTCAACGATAAAGCAACAGAACAAACTTTAGTTGCTGTTTCTAAATGAAGGATGTACATTATTTTGGAATTCGATTACACACGTCGTGCGGGAAGCCCGCAACTTCTCCAACCGTTTTGTATTCTTTTTCCTTTTTGATCCAGGCATAAGCCAAATCAAGAGCGTATTCCTTTCCTTTGGAAATAATGATCACTTCATAGAAACTTTCGTAACCTGTATAACGAACAACGATCTTATCCACTTTCAATTTTACCGGTTTTGATCCGTCACAACATCCGCAATAGTTATAAACCACGCGGGCATCCTGGATAATTTCGGCAGCAAGCATAGCTTCTTCCTTTGAAATGTAAGCCAATTGATCAGCAAACGAGAAATTCGCAACAAATGCGAAAAATATAGCGATGATAACTCTTTTCATGCTACAAAAGAAAGGAAAAAGTTGTATTTCGACTACGCTCAGTCACCTTTTTGTTTTAATCGATAAAAAGGGTTCTAATTTATTGAGGTCATAATTTCCACAGAAAGTGGAAATCGTGGGCAGGACTCCTATTTATTCTTTCGCAATCTCCGGATTAGCAATAAAGTGAACGATAAAACGAAAAGCAGCACCCCAAAAATCAATATTTCCTTTCCGAATGGCCAGTGGTGTACACGAAATCTATATCCGACAAAAAGAGAAAGGATACTTAAGACAAACGCAATAATTAAAAGAATTCTCATAATACAATAAGATGGTTAAACAGCTTGAAAATGTCAAACTGGTAAAAAGTAACGGGAACGATAAAAAAAATATTAGTTCACTTCAAGTTTAAAGCCTATTCCGTGTACGTTCTGGATATGAATACGCTCATCACAACTCAGGTACTTTCTCAATTTTGTAATGAAAACGTCCATACTTCTCCCGGCAAAATAGTCGTCTTGTCCCCAAACAGCTGTCAGGATAGTTTCCCTTGAAACCACACTGTTTTTAAACTGACAAAGCATCTTTAAAAGCATGGCTTCTTTCTTCGTCAGTGTTTTTTTGAAATCAGGATGAGTCAAAGTATAGTTTTCGGTATCGAACGTATAGCTTCCAATTGTTATGAGCTTTGATTCCGGTTCATCCGTAATATTCACACGTTTCAACAGTGCTTTTACCCGTAAAGCCAATTCATCAAAAGCAAAAGGTTTGGTCAAATAATCATCCGCACCGGCTTTGAATCCTTCAACTTTATCTTCCGTCAATGATTTGGCTGTTAAAAATAAAATAGGAACTTCCTGGTTGATGGTACGAATATCTCTGGCAAGAGTGAATCCATCCTTTTTAGGCATCATCACGTCAAAAATACAGAGATGAAATTGTTCTTCCGTAAATCGGACCTGTCCATCATTTCCATTGGTGCATAACACAACATGATAACCCTCCATTTTCAATTGTTCAGCCACTACAAACCCTAAGTTCGTATCGTCCTCAACCAATAAAATTTTCGCTTTGATAGGTTTACTTTCTGTCATGAGGTGAAGATAATAATTGTACCGAAACTGAAATCGGATTTAACTAAAAAACAACAAGAGCCTGAAACTGGCGTCTCAAGCTCTTGTCACACTAATCAACCTAACCTACTACTACTGCAACAAAAGTATATAGCATCAGGAAACTGGACAAGAAAATTTAAAATAAGTTTACCACGGTAAAAAGTCGGAAGGAATCCACGAAAGACTAAAATTTTAGCAATTTTTACTAAATCGATTTGTGTTAAAGATTACTATTCCCCACATATTATTAACAGTTTACGCTAACCACTGTTGAGAATGGTAAATTATAGAAATCCAAGATTAGCTTTTAGGAATTCAAGAATTTCAAAAAATGAGCTAATAAAATTAACAGTCCAAAAGCTTCAGCGTTAATAATCAAACTTATCTGTGAGTCTTTATTGATAAAGCACCTGAAATAAATCCTCTGATTTCTTTCAAAAAAGGCCGAAAAGTTTAATTTTGAAGTAAACTGATAAGATGAATAAAATTGCCATAATCGACGATGAAGAAGATATCCGTGAGATACTTTCTTATAATCTTCAAAAGGAAGGATTTCAAGTATTTGTCGCTGAAAATGGCAAGCAGGGAATAGAACTTTGCAAGAACGAAAAACCTGATCTTATTCTTCTCGATGTGATGATGCCCGGGATGGACGGAATTGAGGTTTGCGAAACAATCAGAAATACTTCCGGATTGGAGAATGTTCTGATTTGCTTTCTGACCGCACGAAATGAAGATTACAGTCAGATTGCAGGTTTGGATGCCGGTGCGGATGATTACATCGCAAAACCCATCAAACCACGTGTACTGATCAGTAGGATCAATGCGCTTTTAAGAAGAAAAGAATCAGCTGTAGTTCCTGCGGAACTTGAAGGAGTGCTGACTATCAATCGTGAGAAATATACTGTTTTCAAAAACGGTGAACCTATTCACCTCCCAAAAAAGGAATTTGAATTACTGGCTTTATTGGCTTCCCGCCCGGAAATTGTTTTTGAAAGGGATGTTATTCTGGAAAAGGTTTGGGGAACTGATATCATTGTCGGTGACAGGACAATTGACGTCCACATCCGCAAACTGCGTGAAAAGATCGGTGACGGTTATATCCGGACAGTTAAAGGAATAGGTTATAAATATTCCTCGGACGGCGAATAATCTCGACTCGGCTGCGCCTATTCCGCCTTAGACGGATACAGCGTATTCATGCAGTCACCATAGACTCAATATTATCAATGTGAAGCTTGTTTTTTTTGATTGTTGCAATCAATATAATTCCGCAAAATCTGCGCAATCTGCAAGCGCTTAAGAACTTAATACCGACAAGGTCACACAGATTTCACGGATCAACGCAGATAGAGATGATTGCTAGCAATCATCTCCAAAAACATCTTATTCTAAATCCCCAGTTCTATCTGGAAAATTCCCCCAAAACGGCTTGTTTGTGTGTCATTTCGTAAATTCTTCGTCACCTGGTAAAGCACATTTGCCTGAACTTTTACGCGATGTCCGTTCAAATAACGCGTTACACCGAACTGAAATTCGTCTGTTCCCTTCGTATTGATTCCTGAAAAATCAGTATTGTTGTAAACCGATTTAAATGGTGTTACACTCGCGTATCGCACCGCAACCTCCCAATTTGATTTAAACAAATAACTCACCTGCTCAAGAATTCCATATCCGGCATAAACCGTTTGGATGGATGACGTATCAGCTGAAAAAGTAATCGGGTTTGAACAATTGCGTTGCATTAGTTCCGAATACACAGCGAATCCTTTGTATTTGAAAAGCAAATCGAGAGAGACAGTTGTAAGGTCCGTTTTGGAATACAAATCTCTTCCTAATTGTCCACCCGCGCGAACTGCATCATCATTGAAATTATAGGACGCTCCGATAGAAAGTTTAGGTTTCTTTTCACGCTCCAAATCACCTTCCTGGTAATCGTTCTTACCCGTAAATGCTCCAAGCGGCAAAGCTTCTAATCGACCAGTATAGCTCAAACCACTATTCGATTGCGAAGTATTTCTTCCCTCTCCGGAAGTCAAAGCACCTGAAATGGAAAAGTAATCTTTCTTATATGTTCCGAAGAAACCAAAATCCCTATCCATATTGAACGTAGCATTTACGATAGATCGATCAGCAAATTGCTGGTCGCCCGATGAAACTACACGTTGGCGGTTTCCGGGAAGTTTTGTCTGACCGAATCCAAACTTCAGTCCGTCTGCAGGTTCATAATAAACTACCGCATCCCTAACAACATTGGGGCTGGTATTCACAACAGATTCCTGGGTCATGTCCCAATCCATATCACCTCTTGAAAACGCAAGCTGTAGCTTGTATGTTAATCTTGGATCGTAAACAAACCCTTCCATCTTCAAACGTAAACGACGCACTCTGAATTCATACGACGCAGCTGAAAGATCTTCCTCCGAACGTGTCAGAAAAGCAGCTCGATTCTGCATACGGAACTGTAAACGCATTGAAAAGATGGAATCTTTTCCTACGAACTCTATTCCTTTTTGTGACTTGGTATAAATAGCTGTTTCCTGTTTTTGAGCTATAACATTCGTTGAGAAAACAATAAGTGCAGAAAGAATGAATATTTTCATCTGATGTAAAAATTTTTGGCAAAACTAATTTCTTTACACTCAATTAACACCAACGAAATTATTTCATAATAGAATGTTAACAGACTTAATATTGAGTTAACATTTGTAGGGGAAATTTAGATTTTTCAACCTATTTCCCACTTCAAATTGATATTCAACTATTGATAAATTTAATATTGTTAACATTAACTTAATATTAAAGAATTCATAACCCCCTGTAAATCTGAGCTATTCATCAATAGATCGATAAACCCGTTCACCAGTAGTGCAACTTTACGTTTATGTTAACATTTCATTTGAGCAGTTTGTCTATGATCTGTCAGGTTACCTTTGTGCCGTAAAATTAAAATGACATTAGAATGGCATCAGGAATATTGAAATTCTTCTTACCGAAAGACCGAGTATTTTACTCTTTGTTCGAACAAGCTTCTCAGAACCTTGAAGCGATCGCTGGTAAATTAGTTCAGTGCGTAAACGAATCAGACTACAATAAAAGAGCTACAATCATCAAGGAAATGGAAGATTTAGAGCATCAAAATGATGATCTGACTCATGAAATTTTCATGGAATTGGGTAAAAATTTCATTACGCCTTTCGACCGTGAAGACATCCACGCTTTGGCAACATCTCTTGATGACATCGCTGACCATATTTACGCTTCAGCGAAAAAAATCAACTTCTACAAGGTAGATCCGAATGATTCTGGAATCCTGAAAATGGCGGATGCAATCCTCGAAGCGGTTTTGGCTGTAAACTCAGCGGTTAAAGAGTTGAGAAACCTGAAGAACACACAGAAAATTATCGAGTGTGTTATCAAAATCAACTCAGTTGAGAATCAAGCTGATGATATTTTCGACCTAAGCATTGAGCGTTTGTTCGAATCTGATATCGACGCAAAAAGCCTTATTAAGAAAAGAGAGATCTACCAAATTCTTGAGGTGGCAACAGATAAGTGTGAAGACGTAGGAAACGTTATCGAATCTATCGTTGTTAAGTACGCTTAATCATTAATCTAAAAGAGACATTATGTTTACGCTTTTAGTAGTCATAATTATTGTTGCGCTTTTGTTCGACCTGGTGAATGGTTTCCATGATGCCGCGAACTCCATTGCAACGGTAGTTTCAACAAAAGTCCTTACTCCGCTTCAGGCCGTTATCTGGGCAGCTGTGTTTAACGTTGCAGCTTTCTGGGTATTTGATATGAGTGTAGGAAATACAGTAGCAAAAACGGTTGACAATTCTGTAATTGATCTTTGGGTAATTCTTGCCGGTTTGATTGCAGCAAGTGCCTGGAACTTATTTACCTGGTGGCTTGGTCTTCCTTCATCATCGTCGCACACCCTGATCGGTGGATTTGCCGGAGCAGCTGTTGCTCACGCAGGTTTTGACGTATTGAAAATGGAAGAGATCATTAAACCATTGTTGTTCATCTTCCTTGCTCCATTAATTGGTGGTATCATTGCTTTTATCATTGCTTTGGTTACCGTCCAGCGTTCTTTCATCAAAAAGATGATCTGGGCAACCTTACTTTCCTTCATCACCGTTTTCGCATCATGGTATTATAAAGACTATATCGACTTGAAAACGGAAATGATATGGATCGTTGCAGGGGTTCTTGGTACTTTCCTATTGGTTTATATTGGTTACCAATTGATCCATGGAAAACGTCAAAGCGCGTTGAAAGAATCAACCATGTACAAGCGTTTGCAGTTACTTTCTTCGGCAGCATTTTCACTCGGACATGGTGGTGCCGATTCTCAAAAGGTAATGGGTATTATTTGTGCTGCATTGATCGTTTATTCGAACTCCATGCGTCAGCAAGGAAAAGATGTTCCTGAGTATCTGCAGGTTTCAGAAGTTGTACAGATCAAGTACAAGGATGACGAAGGAAAGATTAAGAAATTCTCTCCTAAGTACGCTGAAATGGATAATCACGTGATTTATCAGGACGGTAAGGATATCATTGATGTAACATCCGGTGAAACACTTTACGATGATGAAGAAGTGAACCAAAAGGCTGACCAAAAGAATCCACTTTACGCAGCTTTGAAAGATCCGAAGGATTTCAAAAAAGCGGGTAAAGAATTGAACACCTTGTTGGTTTATTCTAAAGGAAAAGAAATTCGTGATTACGAAACAAACGAATTGATCTTCACCAAAAAAGAACTGAACACAAAATACCGTTATGCATCGTTCTTCGCTCCATACATTAAGGATGGTGAATTGAAGGACGGAATGAAACTGGAATCAAAAGTTCACAGTGATACCATGCCGTATTGGATTGCACTTTGCTGTTACATCATGATTGGTTTAGGAACCTTGATGGGTGGATGGAAAATTGTAAAGACCATGGGAACGAAGATCACCAAAGTAACACCGCTTGAAGGAGTTTGTGCTGAAACAGCGGGTGCTTTGACATTGTTCACCGTATCTCAGTTCGGTATTCCGGTTTCTACAACACATACCATTACCGGTTCCATTATCGGTGTTGGAGCAACAAAACGTTTAAGCGCAGTACGCTGGGGTGTAACAATCAACCTGCTTTGGGCATGGATTCTTACTATTCCGGTTTCAGGTTTACTTGCCGCTGCAGTTTACGCAATTATGCATTTATTCCATTAAGATACTCGTAAGAGAAATTAAAAACCCCGTAGTGATGGTAACATCTACTACGGGGTTTTTTGTAACCTATTTTCCCGAACTGCGTTTCCGAACCAAACATTCCTTATGAAAACAACTTTTGCCGTACTCATCGTCTCAGCAATATTTTTACTGAGTTTCACCAAACCAAAGCAGCCTGTTACCACTCTTGATGGAATGAAAAAAGCCCTGAAATTGGGATACGCTTATGTTCCTACCGGAAGTGTGAATTTCGAAGGAAAAACTGTGAGTATTCAAGGTTTCTTCATGCTAAAAACGGAAATCAGCAATCTGCATTACCTGGAATTCCTCTCGGCATTAAAGCTGGCTGGAAAAATGGATGAGTACACAGCTGCTCTTCCGGACACATTGGCCTGGAGAACTCCGCTTGCATTCGGTGAGAAATACACGGATTACTATCTGCGTCACCCGGCTTATAAAGATTATCCTGTAGTGAATATTACGAAAATACAGGCAGAAAAATACTGTGAATGGTTAACGCAGGTTTGGCGTGGAAAAACCGGAAATGAAAGCATTGTTTTCCGCTTACCAACGCGTATAGAATACCTGAAAGCTGCATGGGGAAATAGCAGCGGACGTACATATGCATGGGATTCACCTTACATATCTGATGAAAAAGGCATGCCCAGATGTAATTTTCTGAATATCGGATCAGGTTCCATCACGAGAGATACAATTACCGGAGAATTTAAAGTGGTCAAAAACTATTACTCTGATGCTTTCGCTGGAAGTCTGAATGAATTTGCAGATTTAACCGCCCCTGTTGAATCTTATAAAGCAAACGAATTCGGGATTTTCAATCTTAATGGAAACGTATCAGAGATGGTTTCAGAAAATGGAATCGCGGTTGGCGGTGACTGGAATTCACCCGGTTATGATGTTAGAAATGAAAGTACAAAGGCGTTCACAAAAGCAAACCCTATGGTTGGTTTTCGTCCTGTAATGACATTTGTTGAAACTAAGTAATAACTTCATTTGTACAGAGCTGACCGTCTGTTTTATATTTGCGGAAAAGCCCGGAAAATGAAATTACAAGATACTATTGGAGCTGTTGAGCAGTTTCACGATGCATTCAATATTCAGAACAATTATGTGCCAACGCCTAATTTGAGCGAAGCCGACATCCAGTTGCGTTACAACCTGATGAAGGAAGAAAACGAAGAATACCTGGAAGCGGCAAAAAATGGCGATATCATTGAAATAGCCGATGCGCTTGGTGATCAGCTTTACATTCTTTGCGGGACTATTCTGAAACACGGTTTACAACATAAGATTGCTGAGGTATTCCAGGAAATCCAACGCTCTAACATGAGCAAACTGGATGCGGATGGAAAACCAATCTACCGCGAAGATGGGAAGGTTCTGAAAAGCGAATTGTATTTCAAACCTGATATTAAGTCAATTCTTGAATCTTAGAAAAAAGAACGGTGACTGAATACTTTCGCCTTATCCTCCTAAGACGGAATAGGCGCAGCGGCGTCGAAGTCGTGTTTTCTAATCTCTGGTAATGAAAAAATTCAATCTGCGTGTTTATGGGGTTTGTGTAAATCAACAAAATAAAGTGTTGGTAAGCAACGAACAATACAAAAACCTTTCATTCACCAAATTTCCCGGCGGTGGACTGGAATGGGGAGAAGGAACGAAAGATTGCCTGAAAAGAGAATTTAAAGAAGAATTTGATTTGGAAATTGAAGTTGGCGGGCTGTACTATCTCACCGACTTTTTTCAAATCTCAGCCTTTTCAGAAAATGACCAGGTGATCTCCGTTTATTACCGCTGCTCATTAAACGAAAGCCTGGATCAGAATAACTGGAATGGTGACAAAAATGAAAGCCTTCAATGGATTCCGCTTTCTGAATTACACGAGGATTTGTTTATGTTTCCGATAGATAAAATTGTAGCCCGTCTTTTGAAAAAATAACTTTTGAGGTCAATTTGCGACCTCGAAATATTTTATTTCCCTATTGTACCAAATGTACTTTTTGACTAACTTAAATAAGAAAGCACATTATGGAACAAATCATTATTCACCAAAAAATCAAAGAAATACGCGGATTAAAAGTCATCATGGATTCAGATTTGGCTGCACTCTACGGAGTTGAAACCAAATATTTGAAACGCACTGTGAAAAACAATATTAAACGGTTTCCTCCCGACTTCATGTTTACATTAACCAAAGAAGAATTTTTGAGGTGCAATTTTTGCACCTCAAAATCTGGTTCAGGCGGTACTCGCTATTTACCTTATGTTTTTACAGAACAAGGAATAGCGATGTTAAGCGGATTACTGAATTCTGACATTGCTATAGAAATGAATATTTCTATTATGCGAGCTTTTGTACAATTACGGAAATTGTCATTATTGAACAATGATCTCGAACAACGGATCAGTGAATTGGAAGCCAAATACGATGTTCAATTTCAAGATGTGTTTGACGTATTGAATTATCTCGTACAAAAAGAAAAGCAAGTAAGTGAACAGGCAGAAAGGCCAAGGATCGGATTCTAAATGGAATCTGTGATTAACAACGAATAACAATCGGAGCTTTCGTACTTGCCATCCACCAGGTAATCCTCCCGCATTGTTCCTTCAAATGTAAAACCAAATTTCTTCAGCAACTTTACTGATGGCTCATTCCAATCGGCAACGAGGGCTTTGATCCTGTGGAGCTTCATTTCCGAAAAGCCAAAATCGAGAACTGTTTTAAGTACTTCAGACATGCAACCTTTGTTTTTGTATTCGTCTTTACGCAACAAGTAAAACAATTCGGCCCTATGATGCTTTCTATCCCAGGTGTGAAACCCACATTCTCCAAGCGGAGTGCGCGTCTCTTTATCGAGAATCAGGAAATAATGGTGCGAATAACGATTGGTTTCCATTCCGCCTTCATGCATGTTCTGATAGTGTCCGAAACTGTCTTCATCAATCCCAAGAAATAACAGGATTTCCTCTTTCGACTTCGTTTCGAACAACTCATGGATCTTCGCCGGAGTAAGTGGAACGAGAATAAATCGCTCCGTATTTAACTCAGATAAATTCATACTATTTCAGTTTATCATTGTTTTGATGGCGTTCAGCATCCCGGTTGGTTTTCTTTTCCAGGTTCTTTTTCAAAGCTTCTTCGAGGTCAACTCCGGTTTGGTTTGCTAAACAGATCAGCACAAACAATACATCCGCCATCTCATCTCCCAAATCCTTATTCTTATCAGATTCCTTTTCGCTTTGTTCTCCATACCTGCGCGCAATGATTCGTGCTACCTCACCCACTTCTTCAGTAAGCATTGCCATATTTGTCAATTCATTGAAATAGCGGACACCAACAGTTGTGATCCATTCGTCGACAATTTTTTGAGCTTCTGAAATTTGCATTATTCCTTATTTTTTGAATCCATAATTATTGTTACCGGTCCGTCATTCACCAAAGCCACTTTCATTTCAGCTCCAAAAATTCCGGCTTCTACTCTTCGACCTGAATCACTTGCCAGTTTCTGAAGAAAATATTCGTATAAAGGAATCGCCTGTTCCGGTCGGGCAGCTTGTGTAAAACCCGGACGATTTCCTTTTTTAGTGGAGGCATAAAGTGTAAATTGACTAATCACCAGGAAATCACCGTTTGAATCCACAACAGAAAGATTCATTTTTCCTTCATCATCCGGAAAAACACGCATTCCAATCAATTTTCCAATCAAATAATCAGCATCAGCTTTATCATCTTCCTGTTCAATTCCAAGCAGTACCATAAATCCTTTGGATATAGACCCATGCACTTTTCCATCAATTTTTACGGAAGCTTCACTAACCCGTTGGATGACAATTCTCACAAATTCGTTTTTACGTAAAGTTAGTTTCTCGGATGGAAAGCACAAATTAAGTTACAGAAACTGTTTGGCTATTTTATAAGATCAAAACAACTCACGCTTGTTCCTGCGATGCACATCTTCGTCATCACCCTGCATGAGTTGCAAATACGTATAATAACGGCTTTCGTAAATTTCGCCACTTTCGACCATTGCCTTTACTTTACAATGCGGTTCGTTAATGTGCTGACAATTGTGGAACTTGCATTCACCGATAACTGCACGCATTTCAGGGAAATAATGCGAGATCACTTCTTTTTCCAGGTCAACGATCCCAAAGGCGCGAATACCAGGTGTATCGATGATAAATCCGCCGGATTGCAACGGATGCATCTCAGCAAAAGTCGTAGTATGTTGTCCTTGATGATGCGCTGAAGAAATTTCCCCTATTCGTAGATCCAGGCTTGGATCCAGCAAATTTACCAAAGAGCTTTTACCTGTTCCCGAATGTCCGGCAATCATTACTTGTTTATCTTTAATTTCTTCTTTAAGAAACTCAACATTGATGTTTTTCTCCACGGAAATAGCTTCGCAGGTATAACCTACTGTTCTGTACAAATCCATGATTGCATCCAAATCAAAACGCTCGTCTTCGTTCAACAGGTCGATCTTGTTAAACAAAATGGTTACCGGAATTCTATACGATTCTGCCGCAACCAAAAAACGATCGATGAAAACGGTATGAGTTTCAGGAAACTTGATAGTTGCAACGAGGTAGGCTTTGTCAATATTGGAAGCCAGGATATGTTTTTGCTTGCTAAGATTCGTGCTTTTCCGAACCAGGCAATTCTCTCGTACATGGTAATCCACAATTACCCGCTTCCCTTCTTCGTCTTCTCCATCTGCCAAAACAACCGTATCTCCAACAGCAATAGGATTAGTCGTTTTCAAATCTTCCAGTTTCATTTTTCCACGCACACGACATGAAACAATCGTTCCATCACCTAGCATTACCTGGTACCATTTTCCGGTCGATTTAAGAACTTTTCCTGTTATTTCAGACATTACCGCAAAAATAGACAAAAGACTCTAGACCGCTTCGCTGAAAGACATAGGACTTAAACATTTCTACCTTAAGCCAATTTTGTCTTTTGTCTTTTGTCTTTTGTCTTTTGTCTTTTGTCATTCTAACCATTATTCATCGTCATTCGTTATCTTCGTAGCCAAAAGAAGTCAAAATGTCAATTGAAGTCACAAATCTTACGAAGTTTTACGGTCAACAGGCAGCGGTAAACGATATTTCATTTTCTATAGGAAAAGGAGAAATTGTAGGGTTCCTTGGACCAAACGGAGCCGGAAAATCCACGACCATGAAAATGATCACTGGGTTTATTCCTGCATCGGACGGAACAATTAAGGTTTGTGGGAAAGAAGTTTCCCTTGATTCAATTGAAACCAGAAAACACATTGGTTATCTGCCTGAAAACAATCCACTTTATCTCGACATGTACGTGAAGGAGTATTTGGAGTTCGTAGGGAAAATCTACAAACTAAAAAATGTTCGCGAGCGTGTAAAAGAAATGATCAGTTTGGTTGGTTTGGAAGTAGAGCAGAACAAAAAAATCGGTATGCTTTCGAAAGGTTATCGTCAGCGTGTTGGATTAGCCCAGGCCATCATTCACAACCCGGATGTTCTGATCCTTGATGAACCGACTTCAGGACTTGACCCGAACCAATTGGTTGAGATCCGTGAATTGATTAAACGCATAGGGAAAGAAAAAACGGTTATGCTTTCTACACACATTTTACAGGAAGTAGAAGCTATTTGCGACCGCGTGATCATCATCAGAAGAGGAAATCTTGTTGCCGACAACCTGGCTTCGAATCTTCAGGTTTCAAGTGATCTTCAGGTGGTTTATGCAGAATTCGAAGGAAAAGTGTCGAAAGCGCTGTTGAATAAGATTACCGGCGTAACGAAAGTTGAATCGGTTGGTGAGAATTCATTCCTGATCGAAAGCGAGTCTACGGATGATCTTCGTAAAACTGTTGCTCAGTTCGCACAGGCAAACAACTTATTGGTGCTTACTTTGAGAACAGAAGAAAAATCACTGGAAGAAGTCTTTAAGTCATTGACGAAATAGATTGTAACTTTTTGGTAGCTTTAAGGTTTTCGTAACGAATGAAAATCTTTACTTCACTTCTTTTTCTATTTGCCGCTTCTTCATCGTTCGGTCAAAAACCAACGGCATTCGAAAAACATGCTGCAGATTCGTTGAAAGAGCAACTTCTGGGTGAATGGTATTTAACCGGAATCTATACTTTCGACCTCAATGCAAAACAAGATTATGTCAGCGCACCTGATGGCAGCTTCAGTATAAGAATAACTTCAGATTCGATCACCTTCAATGAGCCTCTACAGCGTTTTTACAAACCGAAGGATAACAGGTTCAGATTTAAGGTTTCATTCAAAGATCGCTACCAGGGACAAACCATAGATTTGTATAAAACCAAATCGAAAAAGGAAATTCCCCATGAGTTTCATTTTGAACTTATTGACGATGAATTGCTGTTAACGGAGGAAGTACAACCTGTAGGTTTCTCACAACTTGGCATTACGAAACAATACGTTTTTAACCGGTATTTTGATTCGCAGCAATTGGAAACAAAACTCCAATATACGTGGTCTACGAACGACGTTAAGGAACTTGATCTGTCAAAAGCTCCTGATACGATTGTTTTTACCAAAGTGCTGAAGGCTTATGATCGCAAAAATTATGAAATTCAGATCTACCGGGAACCCGGGTGGCTTTTGACTGCAAAGATCAATTTGTTTCAGCATTCTTCGGAAAATGAAGGAATCCTCATTCGCGAAACAGGAAACCTCATCCTACATCCAAAAGACCAGAAAATCGAATTGATGACTTCACAGGGAAGAGTTTTTTTCAGGGTGTTAAGCATAGATGATGATCAACTGATTTTGGTTCGAACCAGCTTGTAACAAAACCAATACGTCGCGTTAACGCAACATGCGTTACCTCATTTTATTACTACTGGTTTTACCGGTTTCTTACTCCTATTCCCAGGATAAAGAAATTCCATTCGACACCAATTTCTGGCAACACGATTACCGGTTTCCCCTTTTCCAAAATAAATGGTACCTGAATGCTTCACAGATCAGCAGTTTCGGTTGGAATGACACCTCCGTACTTGTTTCTACCGTGCAATCCAGGAGCTTTATTCGAATGCAGGAAATGATGGAATTCGGAGAAGACAGATCCCCTAATGATGTAAGAGAAAACACCTTCCTCTATTATCGTTTTTATATGGAAGACTCTGTTTATGGAACGATAGAAACCTATGACAAAAAACGAAACGCAAAAAAACGCATCGATCCCGCTTATTATGATGTTGTATACAACGGATATCAATTATCATTGATCGCCAATGAGCCGGTACATCCGGCAATGGAAAACCTGGGAGGAATCCGAACTTATGTCTTTTCCAAATACCGCGATACTCTCGAACTTACTACTAAAATCCTTGGAAACTGGAAAATGGATTCACCGGTAAACCTGATGACTGTCAATTCTCCGGACACATTAATTTTCCATAGAACAGCGCCCACTTCGTTTGAAAATCCAGAAGAAACATATCACTTCAGCCTGGGGGACGGTTATCTTCAATGTTCAAGCCCACATTTCATGATTAAGGTTTCAGAGACAAAAGGTTATACTCCGGACCCTTATTATACTATTTGGATGTACAATTATGCCATGGATATTGGAAAACGCCAGTTGATCTTCGAAGGCGAAGATCCGAAAATCTATGATATTCTTGAATTGAACGAACAACTGCTCGTCCTTAAATTACACCAGGAATAAATAGAAATGTCAACAATAAAAAAGGAGCTGAAAAACAGCCCCTTCTTATTTCAATATCAATTAATCCTTGTTCGGAGCCAAATACTTATAAACTACTCCTGCAATAATTGCCCCTGCAATCGGAGCAACCCAAAACAGCCATAATTGCTCTAAAGCCCATCCTCCCGCAAAAATTGCCTGACTGGTACTTCTGGCAGGATTTACAGAAGTATTGGTAACGGGGATGCTGATCAAATGAATCAAGGTCAATCCCAAACCAATTGCTAATCCTGCAAACCCCGGAGCCGCATTTTTGTGTGTTACACCCAAAATAATGATCAGGAAAAGGAATGTCATTACAATTTCTGTAACCAAAGCAGATACCATACTGTAATTGCCCGGAGAATGTTTATCAAATCCGTTAGCGGCAAATCCGCCTAACTCAAATCCGGGTTTTCCACTTGCGATGAGATAAAGAATACCGGCACCTGCAATTGCTCCTAAAACCTGAGACACAATATATGGCGCAATATCCTTCGCTTCAAAACGACCTCCGGCCCATAAACCAAGAGTAACTGCAGGATTCAGGTGACACCCCGAAATATGGCCAATTGCATAAGCCATTGTTACAACGGTCAATCCGAAAGCGATTGAAACACCAACAAATCCAATTCCCATTTCGGGAAATCCAGCTGCCAAAACAGCACTTCCACAACCTCCAAGCACCAGCCAGAAGGTTCCAATAAATTCTGCGATTAATTTTTTCATAGTGATTCGTTTAATGTTTACACCAGTGATTGTTTTCTGATATGTCTAATAAATATAAACGAAACATCACTGGTTTAGTTATTTGGAACGGGAAATTGTTAGACACAAAATGTGAATTACCGGCTATTTATTGATCCCGCAAATCAGATATCGTTTCTTCTTCTATCTTCGGTTTCTCGCCCAAGATGCCTTTCGCCAGGTAATGCATCAGGTAAACCAGCGGAGTTAAACAAACGGCAATAACCAGCTTTGTTAAATAGCCTGTAATTCCGTAAAACAGAAATTCTTCTACCGTCATTTTTCCCGGTATAAGAAAACCGATTAATAGCACAACATACGAATCAACCAATTGAGAAACAACGGTTGAGCCTGTACTTCTGAGCCAGATCATTTTTCCTTTGGTCAGTTTATTGAAAAAATGAAACAACCTTACATCCAATAACTGTGAAAGAATAAAGGCCGTAATGCTTCCGACCATGATCCAAAGTGAACCGCTAAATACTTTTCTAAATTCGGCATCTGAGACCCAGGAATCAAAATACGTTGGAAGGTTCACCGCTGTAAAAACAAGTAAAAAACAAAATCCAATAAGCGATGTCGTTATCCAACTCAGTCGTCGAACAGCCTGTTTTCCGAAGTATTCGTTCATTACATCGGTCAGTAAAAAAACAACCGGCCATGGAACAATTCCAGCAATAATCGGATACAACGGCCCCATATCCACTTTTTTACACGAGATCAATTCGGCAACAATAGCACTGGTGATAAAGATCCCTGCCATGGTCATAAAGGCAATTTCTTTTCGAGTTTGAAGCATAGCTTAAAGTAAGTCAAAAATTAAAAGCAATAAGTCAAAAGGGTTCGAAAATCCACTTTTGATTTTTACCTCTTGACTTTTCGTTATCTTCACTTCGCAAAACGTAACTTATGCCTAAACATCTTATACTTTCAGTAATTATTTCTGTAATCTCCATTTCCACTCGGGCACAAAACGAACCGCAAAGTACATTGTTCACCAGCAGTTATGTGAATTTCAATCCGGCAATGTCAGGTGTAAACTATCAAACCGAAGCGAACGTTCTTTGGCGAAATCAATGGACACAGGTTAACGGTGCTCCAGCAGTTTTGTGGGGAAATTATACTCAGAGATTGGACCAGATTCATGGTGCTGCAGGAATTATTTACCAGTACGATTATATCGGATACTCGAAAACGCATTCTGCACTCGCCAATTACGCATACCACATTCAAACGGAGAAAATACTTTGGTCGTTTGGAGCTTCGGCAGGAGTAAAATTCCTTGATCCATGGAACAGTAACACTTATTACTCAGCGTTTTCTTCTAACGCGGGAATTGTAATACATACAGAAAATTTAAATGCCGGATTTAGTGTAACCCAGATCAACAAACCACGATTTAAGAATCAAACAAACGGAACTGTAGCTGAAATGTCACCAACTTTTCATCTTCATGCGGATTACTCTTTTCATCTCGGTGAAAAATGGAACATAACTCCTGCACTTCATTTATTTACAGATAGAATCAAACTTGCGTCGACAACTTCTATAAAAGCTACTTTCAACAACAAACTTTGGTTTGGAGCAAATGCATGGAACCTTTTTTCTTCCACTGACAGTTTTGTAACCATCGGACCAATGATAGGGTACGATTTCAAGGAACAATTCAGAGTAGGTTATAGCCTGGAGTTCAATGAATTTAAAATCTATGAAAATGAACCTAATCTGACTCATGAAGTGGTTTTGTCATTTTTATTGAAATAGCTCACACGAGCTTTTTCCGGCATTTACCTTTCGATTTGGCTGATTCCAGCCTAAAATCCTATTTTTGCACCTGTCTTCTGAAACAGGAAGACCTTAAACTCAAGAAAAATGCACAAGAACGTTATCGAAGAATTGCGTTGGAGAGGAATGATCCACGATATGATGCCAGGAACAGAAGAAGCTTTGAACAAAGCCGTTTCGGGTGGTTATATCGGATTTGATCCAACTGCGGATTCACTTCACGTTGGACATTTGGTTCAAATCATGACACTTGTACATTTTCAGCGCGCGGGACATAAACCTTATGCTCTTGTTGGTGGTGCAACCGGAATGGTTGGAGATCCTTCCGGAAAATCTGCGGAGCGTAACCTGCTTGATGCTGAGACATTGAACCACAACGTGAAATGCGTTGGTGAGCAGTTATCAAAATTCCTTGATTTCAATGATTCGGCGAACGGAGCTGTGATGGTGAACAACTACGACTGGTTCAAAGATTTCTCATTTTTGGATTTCATCCGCGATGTTGGAAAACACATTACGGTGAACTACATGATGTCCAAAGATTCGGTAAAATCCAGATTGGAAACAGGAATGAGCTTTACTGAATTCAGCTACCAGCTGGTTCAGGGATACGATTTCTACCATTTGAACAAAAACCACAATTGCATAGTGCAAATGGGTGGTTCTGACCAGTGGGGAAATATTGTTACGGGAACAGAATTGATCCGCAGAAAATCAGGTGGTGAAGCTTACGCTGTGACAACTCCTTTAATCAAGAAAGCCGACGGTACAAAATTCGGTAAAACAGAAGGTGGAAGTATTTGGTTAGATCCTGAAAAAACATCTCCATACCAATTCTACCAGTTCTGGTTGAATGCTGCTGATGCCGATGCACCGAATTACATCCGCATTTTTACGTTGAAATCGAAGGAAGAAATTGAAGCAATTGAGGCAGAACACAATGAAGCCCCTCATTTGCGAATTCTTCAAAAAGCGGTTGCGGAAGAGATCACAACACGTGTTCACGGAGCAGAAGCTTTGGAAATGGCTATTGCTGCTTCTAATATCCTGTTCGGAAAATCGACTTCTGAAGATTTGAAGAAATTGTCAAACGAAACTTTCCTGAGCATTTTTGAAGGTGTTCCAATGGCAACGGTTACGCGCGATGAAATCAATTCAGGAATCAGCATAGTAGAATTGCTTGGTGCAAGAACAAACTTCCTTTCTTCAAACGGAGAGGCAAAACGCGAATTGAAAGCAAATGCCGTTTCTTTGAACAAGGAAAAAGTTACGGAAGGAACATTGGTGGATTCTACTTACCTTCTCAACGACAAATACATTCTCCTGGGTAAAGGAAAGAAAAACAATTACATCGTAATCGTTGAATAAAAAAGGGGCTGTCCCAAAAGAACAGCCCCTTTGTATGAATTATTTCTAAAGAATAAATCAGTACTTGAAAATCCCAAACTTCTCACTAAAACGATTGGCAGCGTAAACCAACATTATACCATCCGTTGGTAAATTCTGAAAATCATGTGGTCGACAAATCAACTTTGTTTCTTTCTGAAGACTTTTGATTTCTCTCTTCATCTCTCCTGTTTCCTGATCAACAGTTGCAAGAACTAAGCAACCAGCGCTTGGACTTGTCAGCATTGGAGCAATATCTTTTCCTTCAGAAATGAATTCTTTTTCAGGGGTATAATTTTTAATGTTATCGTTAAAAAAGATGAACACATTCGAGCCATCATTGCAAACCGCAATTCCTGCATCGTAAACGAAATTTACTTCACGTTGCCTTTTCACAATTTTTTGCGTCCAGTCAAAGCCTTCCTGTTTACCAAATTTTGCCAAAATCACATCGTTGAAATCATGTTGATACGTGGTAGAAACGATCATATTAGTTTTCGAATCGCGTTTTTCAATTATGACTAATCTATAATGTTCGTAAATCACAATAATCCCATCATCTTCAGTAAAAATGATCTCTCTCAGTTCAAAGCTTCCCGGATATTTATCATGCTTACCCTTTGCCGCCAATTTATCGTAATACTTTTTTTCCCTCGCCGTTCTACCCTTTATCAAAAACTCAGAACTAAAAAATCCCTTTACAGGTTTCGAAGCGGTATTAGTAATAAGATCCAACTTTGCGTTAAAGCTTCCCCAAGCTTTTTCTTTTGTTGAGTAAAAAGACCCAACCAAAAACACGGATTGGGTTTCGTTATTGACTTTAACGTGAATATCACTATAAGAATCTTCATCATCGACTTCAAATGTGAAGTCAGATTCCTTGTCATTCGTATTAATTACATGCAAGAAGTAGGGTTTATTCCCGGCTAAGTTCTTAGGTAATCTGTATCCTAGAATAACGGTCCCAGTATTCGAAACTGTAATACGATCATAGTTTGCACCCAACTCCGCATCTGGAGAATATTGTTTCTCACTAACCATACTCATATTCAAATCATATAATCGAAATATTTGTTTCGAAGATGATGATTCGGTTTTTCCGGGAGTTAATGAAACACTAATAAATTTCTTGTTATCCGATTGAGAAAAGCTTAATAATTTACTGAAAGATTCACGCTTACCAAGAACAAGATCAAAAGCGAACTCTGGTTCTCCCAACGGCTTACAGGTTTTATCAAATGACTGAAAATAAACTTTTGAATTTTCCTTTTTGCCAACAGAGAAAAAGAACACCATGTTACCATTTACAACAAAAGTGCGGTAGTCATCATACTTTTCAGCATCTACTTCCAATTTGAATGTGTTTTCGCCATCAACTACATTATCAGTATAATGCAGCATTTTAATACTTGAGCCCAATTCCATTGAAATAGAGTAGTTCTCTTTTTCATTGACAGGTTGGAAGTAGTAAAAATACTTTTGCTCTTTTTTGACACTCTCGTTCCAAGCTATCTCTTGTGCAATGGTTGAAGAGCTCATTAGGGATAATAAAGCGATCAAGGTGATTTTCAAGTTCATCATTTTTTATTCTTTAATTTTTTACAAAAATATCAGAATAAGGAATATCACGTTTGATCAAAAAATTAGGGTTACCTACTTTTGAGCCCCCTTTCTTTTTAGACTGCCAGGCGTTTGATGAAAAACACTTTCAGTTTCTTCGCACCTTCTTCTATTACATCAATCATTTCAAAGGTGCGTTCTTTATCTTTTTCAAGCAGGTCTGAAGAGTACTTGATGTTTTTTGCTTTCAGCTTTTTCTCTTCCTCCATATCATCCTGCAGGTCTTTGTAAAAACCGGAATAGATCCGTTCTTGTTTGATCAGGGTATAACAATCGTTTTTGTATTGGTAATTATCCTGAACCAAAGCCTGGATTAATGAATAATTTGCTGATGCCACGTAATCCATGATATCGGCCAATTCGAAAGAAGTATGAACATTGCTGTATTTCTTCAAACGTGTCATTCCGGTCTTAACCAACTTTTCAAAATTCTTGTATTCTTTCAGAACATCGTCAGGATAATACAAACTCTTCATCCCGTTCTTGTAAAAGTCAACCAGGTAACCAAAATCCTGTGCAAGAAGCGTATCGTTCTTTACAATCGTATCATCATAAAAAGCCGTTGAAGCATTCAGTATATATTGATTGTAATAACTTGTTATCACGGCATCCTCAACAACTTCATGACGCTCGTTCAGGAATTCACCGTTATGCATCAATGCACTCCAGTTCGATCTTAAGGAATCAATTTTCATTTGAACCGCAAATAAACTGTCAACCCATGGTAAAAAACTCTCGGGAACCATTTTCTCATCAAACTCCACATTCTGTTTGATATCCCGGTTTTCAGCAGTCAATTTCACTTCCTTTTCCTTTAAGAACTCCAGGTTCTTTTTCACATCGTCGTTGGCATCTTTCAATTGTTCAATTGTACTTTCCTGGGAAGAAATCACTTTACCAATCAGCGTATAAGCCTGTTTATCTGTCGTTTTATATTCTTTCGAAAAAGTATTCATTAAACTTTTACTGGTTTTAAAAGCTTCTTTCGTTACGGTTCTGGCCGGTTTCAGGTACGACAAAATACTGTCGTTCATCATCTGAAGCTGGTACATCTGTGCATTGAGATCCGCTTTGGAAACTACCTCTACCTGCTTTCGGTAATCTTCACTCAAATGCAAACCAATGAAATTATTGTAATGCACCATCTTGTTCAAATAACTGAATTCGTTGAAATTAAATCCTTCGTTTGCACGGTCCATCCATTGTTTGTTGAGGGAAAGTCCTGCATATTTATTTACAAATACCGCATAGTCCAATGGCTTTCCTTTTTGACGTGAGATAATCGTGTCCCAGTCTTTGGTCTTCCTGGTAAAATCCTCCATTGTAATAGGATAAGTTCTCAACTGCAAATCAGGAATAGAGGCCAAATGCGTTTGAACAAAAGTGTCCGAAGTCATCATGAAATAAGTCAGGCCCGGATTTCGGACAAAGCCAACAGAAGATTCGTACTTAACGGATTTGTCTTCTTTCTTTTTAAGTTCCCTCAAATCCTGTTTTTCATATCGTTTTGAGAGTCTCTTCTTTTTCTTTTCCTTCGTTGCAGCTTCCAACTTTTCCTTTCGTTTTTTAAGCATTTTGTCGATCTTCACAAGATCAGCTTTATACTTAGAAACACGTCCGATATATCCCGCATCCCAAGTCGGATCACATTGATACCACTTATTGTCCGCTTTGAAAATAACCCATTCGTGATCGCAACCAACAAGCGTCAAAATAGAGTCGCTCAAAAAATCATTGGTGTAGCCTTCAACGGTTGCAGCCTGAATCCCTTCATTTTTCAGTAATTCAACGAACAAAGCTGAATAACCCTGGCAAACGGTTTTCCGTTTTTTAAGCACCTCTTTTGCCGACATGTATTCAAGCTTTTTACCGCTTTCGATAATTGCATAGTCGTAAGAAATATTGTGGGTAATCCATTGATACAACTGTGCGGCTTTTGCGCTGTCTGTTACTGCATCTTTCACCAGGTAGTTGCTCAATTCCTTTGAGTTCTTTTGAATCTCTTTAGGAACCTGGTAGAATTCTAATTTTTCCTGTGAAAATGTGAGATTGGCGGTTGTCAGAAGTATGACAAATAATAAAGGCAGTTTCATATAATGTGTTAATTCCGGTGCAAAAGTACCAATTTATCAGGCATTGGTATATCATTCACTTTTTTTGTGAAAGAGACTTTCGGGATATTCTACATTACTAAGGAATAAGGCATGAGCAGGAACAGACAACTTTGCTTCTCCCCTGTCTTTAGCCGCAAGTATTGTTTTTATATCTTCCGGCTGAATGGCTCCGTAACCAACTTCGAGCAATGTTCCAACGGTTGCGCGAACCATATTTCTGAGGAATCTGTCAGCGGTAATTTCAAAGTACCAACCCTTTTTTGTTTCGAACCATTGAGCTTTTGTTACAGTGCAGATGTTTGTTTTCACATCCGTATGCAATTTAGAAAGCGAAGTAAAATCCTGCTTACCAAGAAGGAACTTTGCAGCCTCGTTCATGCGTTCAACATCTATTTCACGGCTCAGTAATAAACTGTGTTCGGCAAAAGCGTCTTTCTCTGTGTGAAGAAAATAGTGATAGGTACGTGAAGTTGCCGAAAAACGTGCATGGAATTCTTCGGAAACCAGTTGAACGCTAAAAACGGCTATATCTCCGGGTAGCATTTTATTGAGCTTATATTTCAATTCAGCACAATCCTGTTCTTTATCCGAATCAAAATGGAGAACATAGTAAGAAGCATGAACACCGGTATCGGTTCTACCGCAACCTAATACAGAAATCGGAGAATTGCCGAAGAGTTGAGTAAGCCTTTTTTCAACTTCCTGCTGAACAGAGGGAGCATTCGGCTGGATTTGCCAGCCGTTGTAATTTGTACCGCGATAAGAAAGTTCGAGTGCATAACGCATGGGGCAAAGTTACTTCCAAACCGGAACAACTGTTGCATTTTTTATATCAAAATTGACATTCAGGCTCAATTTCTGAACGAAAGGCCCGGATTTCAATACCACTGCATCCAGGGAATAATCATGAATAATCAAATGCTCTTCCCAGGTACCTTCATAAAAAGCTTCGGCAACAATTTTTATCTCTGCAGTGTTTTTCGGCAGGTTCGCTTTGAATGAATTTCCTACTGCGCCCTTTGCAACAGGAGAAGTGGAAACCTTTTTTCCATCGGCATAAACTACCATTCTGGTGTCGTGATCATACCCTTCATTCACATTTTTGAATTTCCAGGTCACACTCAGGAGAATATCCGTTTTACCTGGTTTTGATTCGTTCAATAACTTATTGTTCGGTTTGGTCCATGCATAAGTTAAATCCTCACCTCCTGTTTTGTCAATGTCCCACACCAGGGTGAGAAAATTCTTCTTTTTAAAGTTATGCTCTTCATTGAAAACTGCATCTATCGAATAATTGTGCTCCACCAGGTGCTCTTCCCAATTCTCATTGTAATAAGCGAAATCTTTAATTGTAATACGGTGCTTTCCTTTTTTGACTTTAACCGTATGTTTTGCTAATTGCGACTCATGAAACGGTTCACTTGTTGAGATCAAAATTCCGTCAATATAAATTTCAATTTTGTTCAGGTGGTCATAACCGTCAAGCACGTGTAAAAACTTCCATGAAATTTCCAATGTGCCTTCTGAAGCGGATGAATAAAACGGATAAATAGCTGTAAGAAGTAAAAAAAGCAGGACTTTTTTCATAAATGCGAGTGTGTATTTTATTGACAAGATAGGAAATTTCTTAAAAATTGAACATTTGGAGTTTCCTTGAATATTTTTTAACTTTTGTTCCAACCTTTTCCATAACTCGCTATCTTGGTAGAAATATTTGATAAGTCAATTATTTCACTCAGATTTTTAAATTTATAGTTAATATTGAGTACTTATTGATTTTTGTTACCGTGGTAAACATTTTTTATATACTTTAGCTTCGAATGAAAACTGCAAAATATATTTTAATCGTTTTTGGGTTGGTTTTTTACGCCCCAATAATGGTTTCAGCCCAGGAAGAAGACACGCTTGTTGAAGTGGAAACGGAATACGATGAGGAAACACCTTATGTTGAACCTGTTACTCCGTTTGAATCTACACGAATTGTCAGCGGTCATTCTACAGAAACGCTGAGAAAGGGAATTTTGGAGTTCAGAATTGAGCACCGCTTCGGTGATTTGGCAGGAGATAATGGCGGCGCGCAATCATGGTTCGGTTTGGATAATTCGGCTGACATTCGAATGGCATTTGAATATGGGATCACGGATAATTGGATGGTTGGTCTTGGGCGTTCCAAAGGAAACGGGAATCCGTACCGGTCATTATTAGACGCTTTTACCAAATACCGAATACTAAAACAAGATCGTGAATCCGTGCCCCTATCACTGAGCGTACTTGGTACAACAAGTTATACTTACATGAAAGCATCGGATGATATTTCGCTTGTTCAGCATTTTCCAAAGCAGGTGCATCGTTTCGCATACAGCGCACAGTTGAATGTGACAAAGAACTTCGGAGATGTTTTCACCGTTGCAGTAATGCCAACAGTAATTCACCGGAATTACGTTGCCAGCGACGACCAAAACACCATTTTTGCTGTTGGTGGGGCATTCCGTTGGTCAATCACAAAGAAAGTTGGTTTCATTACGGAATACTACCATTGTTTGGTTGATCCGAATTTAAGAACGGGATACACCAACAGTTTGGGCTTTGCAGTTGAATGGCTGACATTCGGTCACAACTTCACCATTTACCTCACGAATTCAACCGGGTTCGGTGAAACACAATTCATTACGAACACAACTGAAGACTGGTTGAAGGGTCAATTCAGGCTAGGTTTTTGTATCGGTCGCAAGTTCGAGACCGGAGGGGAAGAATAAGAGTAGTTTAAACCTTAAAATAAAAGTAAACATGAAAAAGTACATCATTCCAATGCTGGCAGTAGTTCTGTTCATTGGTTCTGCATTCGTGGTAATGAACCCACCTGTAGATTATAAAATCAAGGATTCGCATTCCATCGCTTTCAAGAGTAAAGATCCGAGTGGAAGTTTCAAAACAATTACCGGAACAGTTAAATGGGACGATGCCGATTTGGCAAACTCCAAATTCGATTTGAAAATCGCAGTTTCGTCTATCAACACAGGAAACGGAATGCAAAACAAAAAGGCACAAACTCCTGAATGGTTCGATGCGACGAAATATCCGGACATCAAGTTTGTTTCTTCGAAAATTGTAAAGTCGGGTGACGAATACAAAATCACCGGAAAACTGACAATGAAAGGTGTTACCAAGGAAAAAACAATTCCTGCTAAAGTTTCAAAATCAGGCTCTGACCTTACTTTTTCAGGAACATTTTCTGTAAACCGTATTGATTACAAAGTAGGGAAGAAAAGTGAAGCTGTTCCTGATGTTATGAATATCACTTATTCGCTACCTGTAACTAAAAAATAAAAAAAATATGTTTGTTCGAATTTTCATAATTGCTGTCGTTTCGGCCTTGTTCGGAACGTGTGTGAGCTACGGGTATACGAAGGTGTACACCAACATCTTAACGATGGATTTTTCTGAAGGAGCTTCTTTTTTAGGCTTATTTGCCTATAATATGATGTTCTGTATGGGAACAGGTATTCTTTACGGAGCACTTTGCAAAGCCATCAAAAAAGATAAATGGGCAAGTTTCCTTACGAATTTCGCAGCTTCGCTAACGGCAATTGCTCTTGTGTTTTATCAATTGGGATTAAAAGACCCGGTTGGTTTTAAAAATGAAAGCGTTGTGGGGATGGAATCTTTCTTCAACACCTTTTACATTCCAATTTTGTTCTTCCCTGCTTTGTCATGGATGACATTCAAAACGCTGATCTCAAAAGATTAACATATGAAACATTTGGTGCTTTTACTTATTGCAAGTTCGGCGATCACTTTGTCAGTTAGGTGTACTAAGGACAAAGCGCCAAATATTGAATTTGATCTTACTTGTTCGGACACGATTTCGTTCTCACAAGATGTGATGCCAATTATTACAGACAATTGTATTTCTTGTCACGACACAGGAAATTCAACTGGCTACACCTTTACAACCCATAGCTCAATTTCGGACAATGCAAGTGATATGCTAGGTGCAATGCGCAACGAAGGATTTCAGTTGATGCCGCAAGGCGGTCCTGCCTTACCCGATTCTTTGATCAAAACATTCAGTTGTTGGATTCAAAACGGTAAACTAAATAATTAAAAATGAAAAAAAACTATTTCTTTATTTCAGCTCTAGGTCTCTCCTCCTTTTTATTAAGCTTTAGCTGGAAACAAACTTCTGCCCTGGAAAAATACTACTTCAATTCTCACAAGAATGAGGCAGGTGCACCAACAGGAAGAACAGGTGCTCCGGGAGAACAAAACTGTACGGTATGCCACAGCGGAAGCGTACAGGCAGATAACGGATTCAACAGCGTTACAATTGAAGATGCCAATGGTGTGGTTACGGATTATACTCCGGGTGAAACTTACACGGTTACGGTAGCAATGAACACAACGAACCTGAAAAACGGGTTTGAAATTACCGCATTCAACCCTTCGAATACAATGGCGGGTACGTTCACGATCACAGATGCAACGAACACAAAGCAGATCGGAACTACCAAGAAATACATTACACATAAATTGGCCGGAACAGCTTTAACGTCCTGGACGTTTGACTGGACTGCGCCTGCAACCAATGTTGGTGATGTTACTTTCTACCTGGCAACTAACGAAACCAATAGTAGCGGTACGTCGGGTGGTGATGCAATTCGTTTGACGCAATTCCCGATTGGATCAACCGCATCAACAAATGAGATCTCTGAAAAATATGAAGTGAATGTGGGTTATAATGCCAATACAAACGGATTACATATTTCATTGGAATCAACTATCACAGGAGATGCAGCTATCAATATTGTAGATCTGAACGGAAAATCTGTTCAATTCGAGAAATTAGGAAATGTTGCAAAAGGAAAGAACGGTTATTCAGTCTTGCTGAACAGCAACCTTCCTTCCGGAACATACATCGCAAATATCTCAGTAAACAACAACTTCGTTACAAAGAAGTTTGTAGTACAATAAAAATTAAAGGTGACTTCGACTACGCTCAGTCACCATGAGTTTCAAATTAAAATCGTTTCGAAAGGAACGATTTTTTTTGTTTTATATCACTCATCAAATTACAACGAACAAAAACAGATAACTTCGTTCAACACCATGGTGACTGAGCGGAGTCGAAGTCACCCTATTCTTCTGGTCACCAGTTCCGAAACACGTTCATAGAACTGCATCGGTGTATAGGTTCGCCATTCGATATCTTCAAGGTCTCCGCCCATTACAAAGTAATGATCGATCCGTGCCTTTTCAAATTCCGCAATGACATGGTCATGAAAGTTCACCATTGCAATCCATCCCTCTTCCACATCATCAAATAGTTCTTCATAATAACAATCATCAGAATAGTGGAAATTCAGGACATTTTCACCTATAAAAATGAACTTATTGATTCCATGGCCCATAATATCTTCCAAAAGATCTCTCTTTAAGGTCATGATATCGTTTTCAATCGCGTCATTCCATTCCCCCATAAATTCCAGGATCGCATACCCGTCCTCGTAATCCACGAACAGGATCTTTGTAAAAAGCGTTCTTGAACCGATATTATCCCATTGCGGATGAATAAGGTAATTGTAGATCCGATCAACAAATTCAAACTCGCTGTACACCCTGTCGTAAAATGGTGAGAGCGGGTCTTCCGACGCGATGTACAAATGCCTCCAATTGTAATATGGCTCTATGCTGTGCATGAAATTCGTTCCTGATTATTTCTGTTATGTGAAGTTAAATCAAATTCAGTGCGTGATAAAGAAACTCCGCCATTATTTGCCCAAAACCAAAAATGTTGTAACCAAATTTGATAAAATTTGAGGATTTTAATCAACCCAAGTCTCAAAATACACAAGAGAGCAATCTGGATTGAAAAGAAAAGTTACATTTGAATCCAAATAATTATACTAATCATGAAATTAAATAAAGTATCGCGAATTCTTTTCAGTGTTTTCGTTGTCACTGCTCTACTATCTATCGCTTCATGTTCCGGCGATCCTAAAGAAAGAACGGCTAACGACGCATTATCATCACTTGTAGCAGGAAACAAGAACATTTCTGTATTCGGACATGTTTCCGTTTACAACATATTGAAAAAAGCGAACTACAAGCGAATCCCGAAGATCAATATGATTATTGACGCACAGGTGAATAGCTGGAAAAGTGCTTTCGAATTGGAGGGGCCAACATACTTTGCCGTTGAGGGACCGATCTCAAACAATGGAAATCCGAAAGCAGTTTATGCAATTATGGACATCAAAGGGGCGGATTCTGTGGTTTCTAAAATCCATGAACTGGGCTTCTCTACTGAAAAAGCGGGAGATATCACTTATTTCCAGGATGGAGATGTTACCTGCGGGGTTCGAAACAAGATTTTTGTGCTTGTAAGCAAAGGCGGAAACTACGATGGAAAAAAGGCAATTACGGACGCTTTTAAAGCTACTGAAGGCGATTTGAGTGAAGATGTTCCGCATGAGATCATTATGAAGAACAGTGATCTTGTTGTAGGTTTATCGCTTGAAAGGCTTTACGCTACTTCAAACACCGCTTTGAGCAAACTGTCGGCCAGCAAAAAAGAAGAATTGCAGGAAATGCTTGAAGAAGGTTATATCGAAACGGCAGTAAATTTCAATAAAGGAGAAATCACTATAGAGTCAAGAAACCTGTTCTCAGATGATTTGAAAGAACGCTTGTGGTTCAACGACCAGGAAAATGCTGATTTGGTTAAGAAATTGGGCAAAGGAAAACCATGGATGGGTGTTTCGGCCAACTTTGACATGAAGAAACTGACTCAATTTGCGACTGATTTCTCTCCAGGAGGAATGAACGACATTACAAAAGCATTCGGTCCGGAAATGGGTACAATGATGATGTTCTCTGGTTTGAACGTTGCAACTTCACTTTCCGGACAATTCGGACTTGTTGCAACAGGAAATCCAAAGGCTGAAGGCAGCGAATTTGAATTCAATGCCTTCTTAGGATTAGATCCGAAAGCAACAGGAATGAACATGCTGATCCAAAGTCTGTTTGCCGGAAGCCCGAAGAAAAACGGAGCTTATGTTATTGATAATATGGCAATCAAAGCGAAGAAAGACGGGCTTTACGCTTACGGAATCAAGAACAAAGCGAAAGGGCCATTGGTTCTTCCTTCGTGTGCTTCTAACTTCGGAAAATCGACATTCTCCGCATTCATCAACTTTGGTGCTATGAACACGAAAAGTCTTGAACTTCCGGAGGAATACAAGTTCCTGGAGATCGTTGAATGTGTTTCTCTTGACGTAAATTCAGGCGGATCGATGCTAAGAATTACAGCAAAAGACAAGTCCAAAAACATGTTAGATCAGATCACGAACTTCTACTACAAATCGTTCAAAGAAGATCTTGATATGATGATGTAATCATTGAAATAATACGTAAATTAGAATCCCTGGCCCGCATGTATCGGAACCAGGGATTTTTTTATCACCCATTTTTAAGGTTATGAAAACAAAAGAGAATTGGAACAAGCTCACTGCAGAAGAAGAACGTATTATTGTAAACAAGGGAACGGAATATCCTTTCACCGGAGAATACAATAAAGTTCCAACGGATGATTCCGGTCACAAGCTTTCCGGAACTTTTGTTTGCAGACGATGTGAAGCACCTTTATACAGAACTTCAGATAAGTTTGATTCCGGCTGCGGCTGGCCTTCATTTGACGATCAGATAGATGGAAACGTAAAACGCGTTCCGGATGCTGACGGCAGAAGAATAGAAATTGTTTGCGCCAATTGCGACGGACATTTAGGCCACGTATTCACAGGCGAACGGTTTACAGACAAAAACACGCGTCATTGCGTGAATTCGTTGAGTATAAAATTTGTGAAAGATTAATATTCAAGAATTCCCCAGGATTATCATTCATCAATTACAGCCTCCAGGGAACGGAATATCCTGAAAGCCAACCTTGAAGAAACAAATCCTAAGCCCGAACCTGCAGTCGCTGTTAATATCAAATTAAAGGTGCTTGGAAACGGATGAAAGTTCTCAGCAGAAGTAAACTCATAAAACAACTTCATTAAATCCGAAGGTGTGTGATTATGATAATAACAGTAATCCGGAATAATATACTTTTCTAGAAAAAAATAATTGAACCCGAACATCAGTATTATCCCTGATACAACGGAGAGAAATGTAATGACAACTTGTTTGGAGTTCATTACTGCGCGTTCAAGTCATCCTTACATTCAAAAACGCAAGTCGCTTTTTCTTTTACGATTGCTGCCAATTGCAAATGCGCGGCTAGTGCCAATTGTGAGTAGTTCTGAGATGAATTTCCGAAACTTGCCGCAGTTGTAACCCACATTTTCTGAATGAGTTCTTCTCCTGTAGCAACTTTGCCGCAAGCCTGCACAACCGCTTTTACATTCCCTGCACCTGCGTGGTAAACGTGCATGGTAAGCAAGCGGAACCAAATAGCATCTTCATCAATCGTTAATCCGGCTTGGCCAGCAATAATTCTGGCAGAAGGAATACAGGATTTCTTCATCATTGTTGCAGCTGCAGTTGCACTCTTCGTAAAATCTTTTCTTTCGTCTGTTGTTGAATTCACGGTCAACCCATAAGAACGGGCAACCGAAGGCATCAACTGGAAAGGTCCGTATGCTCCGGCGCTTGATTTTGCCAGTTTCCCCGGACTTTCGATCAGCAAAATGGATTGCGCATACCACGGATCCACTCCATTTGCTTCAAAAACAGCCACACCTTTCGGCAACGATTCAAATACAGCATCAAAACGGTAAAAATCGTTTTTTCCCGTTGTTACATTAATCCGCTCTCCTTCAGGTAATAAATTCGCTTTGCGTACACTGTCTCTAAACAACGATTTCTGCGTTTCTGTTTTTTTCGACCAATCCCTATTTGAAACACGGCCAACAATCTGTCGTGTTGACGCCACATTTAGTAAACAGGAATCAGGAGAAAGCAACATGATTTGCTGCCAGAATTTCGGTTGTTGAAGGTTGTGCCAGTTCTTCTCTTCAATAGCATCCGTTCCCATGATCACATGTTCCTGGTCAAGATAAGTAACTGCAATCATCTCCGGTTCCCACTGAGAACTTTGTGCAGAAGCCTGATTAAAATTGGATAATGAAATTGTTGCTATTAGGGTTATAACAGTTCTAAAATTCATGGTTTGCCTGGGAATAAGTGTCCGAAAGCTACAAAAACAGTAGTAGAATTCCAAATTCATTTTGATCTGCCCTGACAATAACACATTCCAACGATTCATTAATTTTATGTTTTTGTCCTGGATTGCTAGTGATTGATAATAGCATCGGCTAGCCGATGTCTCTTCCCGCAAAGACACAAATTTAGGGCGCTTAACAGACGCCCTTCAAAGCGAGTCCGTTAGGCGAGCAGTCGACAAAGTCGACATTTGTGCATTAGCGGCGAAAAATCGCCTGGATTTCAGGATAGATGATTACTTTAATCAAAATTTTAACCCATGAAAAAAGCCATCGTGTTGCTTTGGTTAGGAAGTTTTCTAATGAGCTTCGCACCAGTTCTTCCTGAATCGAATCCCGCTCCTCTTTGGATGCGCTATCCTGTAATTTCACCGGACGGGAGTCTTATCGTGTTTTCTTACAAAGGCGATCTGTATAAAGTAGCTTCAGGTGGCGGAACAGCAACTCCGGTTACCGTTGGGAACGGTTACGAATTTATGCCGGTTTTTTCGGCAGACGGAAAATCCATTTACTACGCTTCCGATGAACACGGAAATATGGACATTTACTCGGTTTCACTTACGGGTGGAACTCCAAAACGTCTGACATTTCATTCCAGCAATGACTTGCCACAATGCCTGAGCGCTGACAAAAAATCCATTTTATTTACTGCTTCAAGAATGGATAATGCGCAAATGAGCCAGTTTCCGTATAACGCACTTGGTGAATTGTACAGCGTTCCTGTTGATGGAGGTCGAGAAAAACAAGAACTTTCCATTGCTATGGAAGACGTAAAATTCAATCATTCCGGAACACAGATGATCTTCCAGGATAAAAAAGGATATGAGGATCAGTGGAGAAAACACCACACTTCTTCTGTGACACGTGATCTATGGACATTTAATGTTTCGAACAAAGAGTTCCAGCAACGAACAACGTTTGCAGGTGAAGACCGCAATCCCGTTTGGTCGGCAGATGATAAAGGAATCTACTACCTGAGCGAAACAAGTGGAAGCTTTAACGTTTGGTACTCAACTGCCCCGGGAAATACAACTCAAATCACGAATTTCACGAAGAATCCGGTTCGCTTCCTTTCCATTGCGAACGACAACACACTTTGTTACGGTTTTGATGGTGAGATCTATACACAGAAAACCGGCGGACAACCCCAGAAGGTGAACATTACCATAGAAACTGCCAACAAAAACATGGAGTCCAAGACAGTTACAGCTACTTCAGGTGCATCGGATGTTGCAGTTTCACCAAATGGAAAAGATGTCGCTTTCATAGAACATGGAGAAGTTTATGTTACATCCATTGAAGGTGGTGTAACAAAACGAATTACCAGCACCCCCGAAGAGGAACGCGGAATTACCTTTTCAGAAGACGGAAGAACCCTGGTTTACGCCTCCGAACGCGGAAATAAATGGAGTTTGTACCAAACGAAACTGACCAGAAAAGAGGAGAAATATTTCTACTGTTCTACCGTGATAGAAGAAAGTGTTTTGTTACATGACGGGCATGAGAATTTCCAGCCGGCATTCTCTCCTGATGGAAAGGAAATCGCTTATATCCAGGACAGAACTGCAATTGCCATTTACAATGTTGCGTCCAGGCAAACAAGAACCGTGTTAGCTGCTGATAGAAACTATTCTTATTCCGATGGAGACCAGGGATTTGATTGGTCGCCTGACAGCCGCTATCTTTTGGTAAGTTTTTTACAGGAGGGCTTTTGGCGTGAACAGATCGGGTTATTGGATGTTACAGGAAAAGAGCCTATGCTTGAAATTACGCAAAATGGCTTCGACAACTCAGGCGCTCGTTTTACGATGAATGGAAACGCTGTACTCTATTATTCCAACAGGCATGGAATGAAAAACGTTGCCAGTCATGGTGCGCAATATGATGCTTACCTCATTTTCCTCAACCAGGAGGCTTTCGATCAATTCAAAATGAAGAAAGTAGATTACGAATTGTGGAAAGAACAGAAGGAGTCAGAAGACGCCTCAAAAAACACCACAACTGACGACAAGAAAAAAGAGGATAAAAAGAAAGACGACAAAACAAAAACGGAGGAAAAAGTAAAACCTATTCTGATCGAAAAGGAAGGATTGGAACTTCGAAAAGTGCGCGCAACTGAAACTTCATCTTATATCGGTGATGCTTTCCTGAACGCTGAAGGAACCAAATTGTATTACTTCACCAATTATGGAGAAGGTACCGATCTTTGGGTGCGTGATTTCAAGGAACAGGAAACAAAAGTTCTTTTAAAACTTGGTGCCGGTTGGGTTAGCGGAATGGCTTTCCTGAAAGACAAAAAAAGCGGAGTGGTTCTGATCGACGGACGAATTGCGAAAATTGACCTGGAAAAAGCAGAGAAAAAAGACGTTCCGTTCAATGCTGAAAACACACGTGATGCATACAAGGAAAGAGAATACCTCTTCGAACATATCTGGCGTCAGACCAAGGAAAAATTCTATGTAAGCAATATGCAAAGTGTTGACTGGGATTACTATAAAACCGTTTATGCGAAATTCCTTCCTCACATCAATAACAACCGTGATTTTGCTGAAATGTGCAGCGAAATGCTCGGAGAATTGAACGCCTCGCATACAGGCTGTTTTTATCGCCCGGATATGGAAAACCCTGATGAAACGGCAAATCTCGGAGCTTTCTTTGACGAAACACATACCGGGAAAGGCTTGAAAATCCAGGAAGTAATTGCAAAAGGTCCACTCGTTTCTTCTACAACGAAAATTAAATCCGGAGTTATCATTGAGAAGATTGACAACAATACCATAGAAGAAAACACCAATTACTACCAATTCCTGAATCGAAAAGCGGGAAAATACACTTTGCTTTCTTTATTCGATCCGGCTACAGGAAAACGTTGGGAAGAAACGGTAAAACCTGCTAGTTCAGGCGCAATGGGAGAATTACTTTATCAGCGTTGGGTAAAGCGCATGCAGGAAATGACCGACAAATTGTCGAACGGGAAACTGGGCTACATGCACGTAAAAGGAATGGACGATGGAAGTTACCGTGAATTCTACGACCAGGTAATGGGTAAATACGTGAACAAACAGGCTTTGATCGTTGATACCCGCTTTAACGGCGGCGGTTGGTTACATGACGATTTGGCGACTTTCCTGTCCGGAAAACAATACATTAACTTTGTACCGAGAGAAAACCAGATTGGTGTTGAACCGGCAAACAAATGGAACAAACCGTCATGTGTAATCATGAATGAAGGAAATTACTCTGACGCGCACATGTTCCCGATGATTTACAAAACACTTGGCATTGGGAAACTGATCGGAATGCCTGTGCCGGGAACAGGAACTGCTGTTTGGTGGGAAGGACTGCAGGATCACACGTTGGTGTTCGGAATTCCACAGGTTGGCGTAATGACTATGGATGGAAAATACTATGAAAACAACCAGTGCGAACCGGATATTAAAATTGCAAATGATTACAACACACTTTTGAAAGGTGAAGATGCGCAATTGAAAAAGGCGGTTAAAAAA
>Ga0307408_100000446_pt1 | contig 36247 bp, 30 predicted proteins | sample 322Cmetagenome_FD_202116 | JGI IMG/M metagenome (GOLD analysis project Ga0307408, IMG submission 202116) | Maize rhizosphere microbial communities from greenhouse at UC Davis, California, United States - 322HYB-C-3 | ecosystem: Host-associated > Plants > Roots > Rhizosphere > Soil | place...
CGCAGGCCAACAATGGCCACGGCAACGGCGATCAGACTGCCCCAGGCAATTCCGGAGGCACTAACAATGCTGAAAATGCCGTGACCATCACGCCAGCACCGACCACCACGCCGGCCCCAACGGCGACATCGGAGCCAACCACGACGCCTGCACCAACCAGCGCTTCAGGCAACAACGGCAACGGTAATGGCTCGCAAGCCAATAATGGCCATGGCAACGGCGACCAGACTGCCCCAGGCAATTCTGGTGGCAATAACAACGCTGAAAACGCGGTGACCACCACGCCAGCACCGACCTCCACGCCAGCACCAACGGCGACATCGGAGCCAACCACGACGCCTGCACCAACGAGTGCATCAGGCAACAACGGAAATGGCACCGGTGGCGGGAATAGCTCGCAAGCCAACAATGGCCATGGCAACGGCGACCAGACTGCCCCAGGCAATTCCGGTGGCAATAACAATGCTGAAAATGCCGTGACCACCACGCCTGCACCAACTGCAACGTCGGCACCAACCACTACTCCTGAGCCAACCAGCGCTTCAGGCAACAACGGCAGTGGTAACGGCAACGGCTCGCAAGCCAACAATGGCCATGGCAACGGCGATCAGATGGCCCCAGGCAATTCCGGTGACCATAACAATGCCGAAAATGCTGTCACCACGGCGCCTGTCCCGACTCAGGCGCCAACGCAAGCACCAACCTCCGCACCTGAAACCGGCAACAACGGCAATGGCAACGGTAACGGTAACGGCCATGGCAACGGCCATGGCAACGGCAACGGTTCGCATGCGAACAATGGCCATGGCAATGGCGACCAGACCGCGCCAGGTAATTCCGGTAGCCATAACAATGCTGAGAACGCGGTGACCAGCGCCCCGACCGCCGCCCCAACCGCCGCACCGACCTCAACGCATGAACCCACGACGACGTCGGCGCCAGCGTCCACTCCAGCCCCGACCAGCGCTTCCGGTAACAACGGCAATGGCAACGGTAATGGCAACGGCAACGGCAATGGCAATAACGGCAATGGCAACGGCGGTGGCAAGGGAGGCGGCAAGAAAAAAGCTGGCGGACGTGGACGCGCATCGGAAGACGAGGAATCCAGCACCACCACCAAGGCGAGCGGCGACGACAGTGGTAATCACAGTTCCAGTACCACTGGCGACACGGAGACATCCAACATCAAGGGCCTGTCCGTTGACGGCAACCATGCGGACAGCATAAGCTCGCATGACAGCAGTGCATCGCTGACGGACCATGACAGCCTGCAACATGACGCGACGACCGATATGTTCCACTTTGGCGACGTGCAGGGCGGCATGGGTGCCGGCGGCGCAGCCAGCGGTAATTGGGCTGATGTGATCGAGATGGACTTCAGCCACGAACAGGGCGCGGTGCAGGGCGGGGCGTGGACTGAAGAGATCGACGGGCAGAAGATCGTCGACGGCCATGCGCCTGAGGTCGACGATCATGCATCCGGCCAATCGGGCATGGACCATGCACATTTGGGCTCGGACCATATCGACAAACTGCAGTGGTAACAACTACATAAAGGACACCGATTTGCACCCGACGATTTTTGTCTCCATCGCCAGCTACCGCGATCCCGATTGCCAGAACACCGTGCGGGATCTGTTTGAAAAGGCGGCCCGGCCGGAGCGGGTGTTTATCGGGATCTGCTGGCAGTTCGTGCCGAAGGAAGATGATGACTGCTTCACCGTGGAGACGCGGCCGGAGCAGGTGCGCACCATCAACGTCCACGCGTCGGAAAGCAAGGGCGCCTGCTGGGCGCGCAGCAAGGTGCAATCGCTGTGGCAGGGCGAGGATTACTACCTGCAAATTGATAGCCACATGCGCTTTGCGCCGGGCTGGGATGAATTGCTGATCGGGATGCTGGCGCAATGCGCCAGCCCCAAGCCCGTGCTGTCCACCTATCCGCTGACCTTTACGCCGCCCGATAAATATGGCGACGAAGGCGTGGTCACCATTTATCCCAAGGGATTCGATGATTCCGGCGTGATGGGGCAGCGCTCGGAAATGGCCAGCATGAAAGATGCGCCGCCGCTGCCGCGCCAGAATGCGTTTATCGGCGCCGGGCTGATTTTCGCGGCGGGCAAGCTCGTCGAAGAAGTGCCATACGATCCCTATGTGTATTTCGAGGGCGAGGAAATCACGCTGGCGGTGCGCATGTGGACCAGCGGCTGGGATATCTTCGTGCCCAACGCCGTAGTGGCGTACCACGATTATGGCCAGCGGCCGGAGCGTCCCCGCCACTGGAAAGACCAGACCGACTGGGACAAGCTGAACCAGCATGCACGCAAGCGCATCCGCTATCTGCTGGGCATGACCAAGGTGCGCGATGACGACCTGACCGACATGGAGCGCTATGGCCTGGGAACGGCGCGGTCACTGGCCGATTATGAAGTGTTCTCCGGGCTGGATTTCCGCGCCCGCATGTACCGCGGCATGCCGCTGCTGAAACCGGAGATCGCTGCCGACCAGCCGGCGCAATGTACGGCGCGCAAAGAAATGTTCGCGCGTATCTGGCGCGACAATTTCTGGAATTGCGAAGAAACCCGCTCCGGCTCCGGTTCGGCCCTGTCGGCCACCACCGGCTTGCGCAAATGGCTGCCCGCGGCGCTCGACTTCCTGGGCGTGGAAATCCTGGCCGATGCCGGTTGCGGCGACATGAACTGGACCCGCGAACTGGTGGGCAAGCTGCGCCTGTACCTGGGCTTTGATATCGTGCCGGACCTGGTGGCCGATGTGCGCGAGCGCATGAAAGAGCAGCCCAATTGCCTCTTCGCTGAAACCGATATCGTCACCGCCACCTTGCCGCGCAGCGACGCCATCCTGTGCCGCGATGTCCTGACGCACTTGCCGCTCGATGCCGTGCTGATGGCATTGAAGCGTTTCCGCCAGAGCGGTGCGCGCTACCTGATTGCCACCACCCATGCGGTGGGGCGCAACGATTACATCCATAGCGGCGGCTGGCTGGCCTTGGACCTGACGGCCGCCCCATTCAACCTGCCGCCGCCACGCATGGTGTTCGACGAGGGCAGCACCAAGCGCCTGGCGGTGTGGCCCATCAGCGACTTGCCGGAATAGAAAAAGCTTGCCATTGCGGGACACATTCGTTAATGTGTCCGTCCCCTTGGGGTTTATTCCCCTTCGTATTTTTTAACCAGTGCTAACCAGGAAAGGAGTTCAACATGATTTTCGCACGCCAAAAAACTTCCTCGATGGGCCTGGATATCCGCGCATAAGCCGCCTCTGACCAAACAGTAGTTGCCGCGCCTCGCGCGCAATCCAGTGCCCGTTTTTCGCAATCTCCGATATGGAATTCCGGAATGGGCAATTACATCCGTACCGTGTCCGACCGCGCGACTGTCGTGGCGTCGGACCATCTGTGGCTTGAAGATTCGGCCCTACAGCAATTGAAAAACACGTCCCTGCTGGCCGGCATGCGCCGCGTGGCGGGTTTACCTGATTTACACCCGGGCCGCGGCTATCCGGTCGGCGCGGCCTTCTTTTCCACCGGCCGCTTGTATCCCGCGCTGTGTGGCGGCGATATCGGCTGTGGCGTCGGGCTGTGGGCCACCGAATTGGCCACCGGCAAGGCCGGCCTCGACAAGCTCGACAAGCAACTGGGCAATCTCGACGATCCGCCCGGCGACACGGAACTGGCGCGCCTGTCCGCGCTCGACCACGCGCTGGAGCACGACCTGGCGGCATTGTCGCGGCAATTGCATGCGGCGGACTTGCCGCCGTCCAGCATGGCGTCGTTGGGCACGATCGGCCTGGGTAATCACTTTGCCGAACTGCAGGCGGTGGACCATGTGGCGGACAGTGATGCCGCTGCGATGCTGGGCCTGCAACCGAAGCGCCTGCACCTTGCCGTGCATAGCGGTTCGCGCGGGCTGGGGCAAATCGTGCTGCGCCGCCATGTGGATCAATTCAGCCATGCGGGCCTGATCGAGGGGACGCCGGAAGCACAGGCTTACCTGGCGCAGCATGCGGCCGCGCTGGCGTATGCCCATGTGAACCGGCGCGTCATTGCCTTGCGCGTGCTGGCGCGCCTGCGCACACAAGGGGCAACGCTGCTCGATGTCGATCACAATTACGTTGCTCCGGCGCTGGTCGATGGCAACGCGGGCTGGCTGCACCGCAAGGGCGCCAATCCATCCAACCAGGGCATGGTGCTGTTGCCCGGCTCCCGCGACGCGTGGAGTTACCTGGTGCAGCCGCTGCATGCCGATGGCGATCCCGGCCTGCAATCGCTGGCCCATGGCGCCGGGCGCAAATGGATGCGCAGCGATTGCAAGGACCGCCTGGTGCGCAAGGCCACACCGGCCCAGCTGGCGCGCACGTCGTTTGGCGGCCGCGTGATCTGCGCGGACAAAGCGCTGATTTATGAGGAGGCGCCGCAAGCGTACAAGGATGTCGACACGGTGCTGGACAGTCTGGAAGGGGCGGGGCTGGCGCGGGCGGTTGCCCGGCTGCGTCCCGTGCTGACCTACAAGACCCGTGGGGAGTGCTGCTGATGATCCTGTTTCAATTGACAGCCAATACCGGCCCGGCGGAATGCTGCCTGGCCGTGCGCCACGCACTCAATGCGCTGGTGAAGGAAGGTAACAAGAGCGGCGTAAAAGTCGAAGTACTGGAAGAGCAGGCCGGGCCGGCACAAGACACCTACAGTTCCATCCTGCTGGGTTTGCTCAGCCGTGAAGACAATGTGGCGGCGCGCGAACTGGCGGAGCGCTGGACCGGCACCTTGCAATGGATTTGCGACAGCCCCTACCGGCCCGGCCACAAGCGCAAGAACTGGTTCATCGGCGGCGCGCTGCACGACCCGCCGGCGCCGCTGCCGGACAGCGAGATCCGCTATGAAACGATGCACGCCTCGGGCCCCGGCGGCCAGCACGTGAACAAGACTGCCAGCGCGGTGCGCACCACCCACGTCGCCACCGGGGTGTCGGTGCGCGTACAGTCGCAGCGCAGCCAACTGGCCAACCGGCAATTGGCTGCGCGCCTGCTGGCGGGGAAACTGGAAACGCTGGCGGAGAGCCGCGCCGATACGGCCAAAGCGCAGCGCCGCCTGCAGCATATGCAGACGGAGCGCGGCAATGCGCGCCGCACGTTTGTCGGCAAGAGTTTTATCGAGGCGCAGCGTGGATGAGTGAATACACAGCCACGCATTCAGCCGGGATTTCAGCCAATAAACGAATCAAACTGCAAATCAAACTCCTGCAGCGCCTTCTGCGCATTCTGCATTTTCTTGCGGAATTCCGGACCGCGCTGCAGCGCCAGTCCTACCGCCAGCACGTCGATGACGACCAGGTAAGCCAGGCGGGCCGAGATCGGCGTGTAGGGGTCGATGTTGAAGATCAGGTCGATCGGGATCAGCACGGTGGCCAGGTCCGCCAGCGGCGTGCCGGACGGCGCCAGCACGATGACTTCCGCGCCGCCGCGGCGCGCCAGCTTGACGGAGCGCACCAGCGCCGGGCTGTTGCCGCGCTGGGAAATCGCCACCACCGCGTCGCCTTCGCGCATCAGCGCGGCGGCAATGCTGTGGATGGCGGGGTCGGCGTAGGCCACGGTCGGCACGCCGGAACGGAAGAACTTGTGCTGCGCATCGGCCGCCACGATGCCGGACGTGCCCTGGCCATAGAATTCGATCTTGTTGGATTTCGACAGGATGTCGAGCGCCTTCTGGATCGCTTCCGGGCGCAGGTTGTTGCGCAAGTCCAGCAGGGTGTTGATCGAACGGCTGCAAATCTTGTTGATCAGGTCCGCCGCCAGGTCGTCCTGCGCTGGCTGCTCGTTCAGGCCGGGCAGGGCCAGCGCCAGGCCCTGCGCCAGCTTCAGCTTGAACTCATGCCAGCCATCGTAGCCCAGGGTGCGGCAAAACCGCACCACGGTCGGCTCGGACACTTGCGCGGTGCGCGCCAGCGCCGTGATGTTCTGGTCCACGATCCTGGCTGGATTTTCCAGCACGGCAAGGGCGACCTTGCGCTCGGATTTGGACAGCGCATCAAGTTGGGTTCGGATTGAGTCGAGCAGCACAATAGTTTTCCGGTCAGTCTTCAGGCAGGGCTTCTTCGCGCCATTGTAAGCCGTCGCGGCCGATCAGTGCACTGGCGGCGGCAGGGCCCCAGGTGCCGGACGCGTAGGGCGTCGGCAGCGATTCGTCCTGCTCCCAGTGATTCAGGATCGGTTCCACCCATTCCCACGCGGCTTCCAGCTCGTCGCCACGCATGAACAGGGTCAGTTGCCCGCGCAGCACATCGAGCAGCAGGCGCTCGTAGGCATCCATGCGCGGCATCTTGAACGATTCGCGGAAATCCAGTTCCAGCTCGGCCGGTTTCAAGCGCATGCCTTCGCCCGGGGTTTTCGCCATCAGGTTCATGCGCAAGCCTTCGTCCGGCTGCAAACGGATCACCAGGCAGTTCGGCTGGAAGCTCGAGGTGGGCTGGTTGAAGATCGAGTGCGGGATCTGCTTGAAGCGCACCACGATTTCCGCCAGCGAATCGGCCATGCGTTTGCCGGTACGCAGGTAGAACGGCACGCCGGCCCAGCGCCAGGTATCGATTTCCGCCTTCATGGCGACAAACGTCTCGGTGCGCGAACGTTCCGGCGCTTCCGGCTCGTCGCGGTAGCCCGGCACCGCTTGGCCATCGACGTGGCCGGCGCGGTATTGGCCGCGCACGATGTTTTGCGCCAGGGTGGCGGGGGTGAATTTTTTCAGCGAACGCAGCACTTGCAGCTTTTCGTCGCGCACCGCATCCGGTGCGATCGAGGTCGGCGGTTCCATCGCCACGATACACAGCAATTGCAGCAAGTGATTTTGCAGCATGTCGCGCAGCGCGCCCGAGGTGTCGTAGTAGCCGATGCGGTTGCCGACGCCGAGTTTTTCCGCGATGGTGATCTGGACGTCGGAAATCCATTCGCGGCGCCACAGCGGTTCAAACAGTATGTTGCCGAAGCGCAGGGCCAGCAAGTTTTGCACGGTCTCTTTGCCGAGGTAGTGGTCGATCCGGTAAATCTGCGATTCCTCGAACACCTTGCCCACTTCGGCATTGATCTGCTTGGCGGACTTCAAGTCGCGGCCCAGCGGTTTTTCCAACACCACGCGGGAATTCTTCGTGGCCAGGCCGTTTTCCTTGAGGTTGTCGCAAATCGTGGCGAACAGGTGCGGCGGCGTCGCCAGGTAATACACGCGCGTCACGCTCTCGTCGGTGCGCAGCGCGTCGACCAGGCCGTTGTAGGTGGCCGCATCGGTCGCGTTCAGCGACACGTAGACGATACGTGCCGTGAAGCGGGCCCATGCTTCGGCCGTCACGGCCGGCGACTTGATCAGCGGACGTGACGTGCTGTTGACGATGTTGATGAATTCTTCCTGGGCGCAATCCTGGCGGCCGACGCAAATGATGCGCGCGGTCGGTGGCAGGTCGCCGCAGACATCGCGGGAATACATTGCGGGCAGCAATTTGCGCATCGACAGGTCACCACTGCCGCCGAACAGAACCAGATCAAAATCGTTGAGAGCCATAATATGTGTGAGTTAAGTTGTGCCGGGTTTGCCGTGCTACTTATGAAAATTTACTACATAAATTCTTGATAATCAAGAAAATTTACTACAATCTGCGGCCCCGTATGCTTTCAGTACCCGGGACTCGGCTGCGTAGGGCGGTTGCCGCCGGGGGGGCGCCGAGCCTTGGCCGAAGCCGCCATGCCGGCGCTGCCGTAACGCATGCAATGGCGGCTCGCAAGCGAACCGCCCTACGGATTATGCTTCCACGTAAATGGACGCGGGGCGGCCTGCCACTTCAACTTTTACTTGCAGCACTTTGCCGCTTAGCGGCAGCCGCGCCACTTCCTCGGCAGGACGCTTGCCCGCCGTCGTGATGTACAGCGTTTTTAAATCCTCGCCACCGAACGTCACCATGGTCGGGGCGCGCGCGGGCAGCGCGATTTCATCGAGCAATTCGCCGGACGGCGACAGCTTGACGACGCGTCCCCCTTCAAACAGCGCAACCCAGTAATTGCCGTCGGCATCGACCGCGGCGCCGTCGGGGCGGCCGCCGTAATCCGGCGCGCTTTTATCGCTGCTGAACTGGTGCAGCACTTGCGGCGCCGAGATCGAACCGGTTGCCGCGTCAAAGGCGTAGCGCGTGACCTTGTGGCCGGCGGTGTCGGCGTGGTACAGCACCGTGTTGTCCGGGCTGAAGGCCAAGCCGTTGGAATTGACGACGTTGGTTGGCCACGCCAGGCGCAGCTCGCCCTTGTCCAGCACGTACATGTCGGCCGCCGGTTTGTCGCGCGGCTCATAGATGGTGCCGACCCAGAAGCGGCCCGCCGCATCGGTCTTGCCGTCGTTGAAGCGGGTGGTGGCGGTGTCGTATGGGGCTGCGGCAATGGCCGTCAGTTCGCCATTGTTGGTGTTCAGGTGCGCCATGCCGGTGCGCAGCGCCACGACCAGTCCGCCGTTGCCGCTGATGGCCAGGGCCGACGGTTCGCTGGCCATCGGCCATTTGCGGTGGCTGCCCGTGGCCGGGTGCAGGCTGTGCACGGCGAAGCCGTCGATATCGACCCAGTACAGTGTTTGCTCTTCCGGATGCCACAGCGGGCTTTCGCCCACCTGCATCACGCCATCGAAGGCGGCAGTCACGTTGCCCATTACCGCAGCTCCTGTGCGGCCTTGGCCATTTCAATCAAACCGTTCGTCGAACTGTCATGGCGCTCAGGCTGTGGTTCACCCGTCAGTTCGCTTTGAATGGCCTTGGCCAGCACCTTGCCCAGCTCCACGCCCCACTGGTCAAAACTGTTGATGTCCCACAGCGCGCCCTGTACAAAGGTTTTATGTTCATACAGCGCGATCAGCGCACCCAGGGCGGCCGGGTTCAGCACGTCCATCAGGATCGTGTTGGATGGGCGGTTGCCGGGGAAGGTTTTATGCGGCGCCAGCAGGTCGATCTGTGCGGCCGGTACGCCTTGCGTCGCCAGTTCCGCGCGCACTTCGTCTTCGGTCTTGCCCGTCATGAACGCTTCCGATTGCGCGAAGCAATTGGCCAGCAGGGCATCGTGGTGGCCTTCCAGGTCGTGCGTCGGGCGCAGCGCGGCGATGAAGTCCATCGGCGTACTATCCGTACCCTGGTGCAGCAGCTGGAAGTACGCATGCTGCGCATTAGTGCCGCACTCGCCCCAGACCACCGGGCAGGTTGGCGTATCGACCGCCGCGCCGCCGCGCGTGATGCGCTTGCCGTTGCTTTCCATGTCGAGCTGCTGCAGGTAGGCCGGGAAGCGGTTCAGGTCCTGGTGGTACGGTGCAATCGACAGCGATGCCGCGCCTTCGAACTGGCGGTTCCAGAAGCCGACCAGCGCCAGCAGGGCCGGCAGGTTTTGTTCCAGCGGGGCGGTGCGGAAATGCTCATCCATTTCATGGGCGCCGGCCAGGAAATCGCTGAAGTAGCCAAAGCCCACCGACAGCGCGACCGACAGGCCGATCGCCGACCACACGGAATAACGGCCGCCGACCCAGTCCCAGAACGGGAACATGTTGGCGGTATCGATGCCGAACTTGCCGACCGCGTCGGCATTGGTGGAGACCGCGACAAAGTGCTTGGCCAGGCCGTCTTCCTTGCCGTGCCGCAGGAACCAGTTGCGCGCGGTGTGCGCATTCAGCATGGTCTCGGCAGTGGTGAACGTTTTCGAGGCGATGATGAACAGCGTGGTGTCCGCATTGACCTGCGCCAGCGCGGCGTCCATGTCGTGGCCGTCGACGTTGGAGACGAAATGCATTTTCAGGCGCGGATGCGCATAGGAACGCAGCGCCAGGCACGCCATCTTCGGACCCAGGTCCGAACCGCCGATGCCGACGTTGACGATATCGGTGATTGGCTTGCCGGTGTGGCCCAGCCATTCGCCGCTGCGGACCCGGTCGGTGAAATCGCGGACCTGGTCCAGCACGGCGTGCACGTCGGCATTCACATCCTGGCCGTCAACCTTGAGCTCATTGCCGCGCGGCATACGCAGCGCGGTATGCAGGACGGCGCGCTGTTCGGTTATATTGATCTTCTCTCCGGCGAACATGGCGTCGCGCAGGCGCTCCACGCCGCGCTCACGGGCCAGGCCGGCCAGCAGCTTGATGGTGCCGGTGTCCAGGCGGTTCTTTGAATAGTCGAGGAACAGGCCGGCGGCGCCGGTGGACAGTTGTGCGAAACGCTGCGGATCGGCGGCGAACAGGTCGCGCAACGTGCGGTGGCGGGTTTCAGCGTGGTGGGCTGCTAAGGCCTGGTAACTGGTGGTGGAGGTCAGGGCGGGCTGGCGCATGGTGTCGTGGAGCCTATCGATGAACATCGGGTTGCTGGGATGATTCATCATACAACAAATTCGGTAAATTCACTACGCAAAAAATTGCTTGTGCCGTGTAATTTTGTAGTAAAATTTCACTCAAATATGACTCTTGAGGAAATATCATGGCGGTGCATCCCGTACTTGAATCCGTAACTGCACGCATCATCGAACGCAGCCGTCCATCGCGCGCCGCTTACCTGGCGCACCTGGAAGCGGCCCGTACCAAGGGCCCGCAGCGCGGCGCGCTGGCGTGCACCAACCTGGCGCACGGCTTCGCCGCGTTCCCGGCCAACGACAAGCTGCTGCTGAAGGAAGTCAAAAAGCCCAGCGTGGCCATCGTGTCCTCGTACAACGACATGCTGTCGGCGCACCAGCCATTTGAAACCTTCCCGGCCATCATCAAGGATGCCGTGCGCAAGGTCGGCGCCGTGGCGCAATTCGCCGGCGCCACGCCCGCCATGTGCGATGGCGTGACGCAGGGCCAGCCCGGCATGGAACTGTCGCTGTTCTCGCGCGATGCGATTGCCATGTCGGTCGCGGTGGCGCTGTCCCATAACATGTTCGACTCGGCGCTGTTCCTTGGCGTGTGCGACAAGATCGTGCCGGGCCTGCTGATCGGCGCGCTGCACTTCGGCCATCTGCCTGCCGTGTTCGTGCCGGCCGGTCCGATGACGACCGGCATCTCCAACAAGGAAAAAGCCGCGATCCGCCAGCGTTATGCGAAAGGCGAGGCGACCCGCGATGAATTGCTGGAAGGCGAAGCCAAGGCCTACCATGGCGCCGGCACCTGCACCTTCTATGGCACCGCCAACAGCAACCAGATGCTGATGGAAGTAATGGGCCTGCACCTGCCGGGCGCCGCCTTCATCACGCCGGGCACGCCGCTGCGCGATGCGCTGACGGTAGCAAGCGCCCAGCGCGCCGCGCAGATCACCGACCAGGGCGATGAATACCTGCCGGTCGGCCATGTGGTCGATGAAAAATCCATCGTCAACGCGATTGTCGCGCTGCTGGCCACCGGCGGCTCGACCAACCATACGCTGCACTTGCCGGCGATCGCCAAGGCGGCCGGTGTCATCGTCGACTGGAATGACTTCAACGAGCTGTCGGCCGTGGTGCCGCTGCTGGCGCGCGTGTATCCAAACGGCGACGCCGACGTCAACCACTTCCACGCGGCGGGCGGCACCGGCTTTGTCATCCGCGAACTGCTGGCGGCCGGCCTGCTGCACGACGATGTGCTGACGGTGCTGGGCAAGGGCTTGAGCAAGCATACGGTGGAACCGTTCCTGTCCGATGATGACAGCAACCTGGCCGGCGTGGTGTGGAAAGACACCCCGGCGCTGTCCGGCGACGACAAGGTGCTGCGTCCGCACACCAACCCGTTCTCGGCCGATGGCGGCATGGTGCTGGTCAAGGGCAACCTGGGCCGCGCGATCATGAAAGTGTCGGCGGTCAAGCAGGAACACCGCGTGGTGGAAGCGCCGGCGATCGTATTCGATTCGCAGGAAGCGTTCATGGCGGCCTATAAAGCCAAGCAGCTGGACAAGGACTTCGTGGCGGTGGTGCGCTTCCAGGGCCCGCGCGCCAACGGCATGCCGGAATTGCACGCGCTGACCCCGGCGCTGGCCAACCTGCAGGATGCCGGCCGCAAGGTCGCGCTGGTGACCGATGGCCGCATGTCGGGCGCGTCGGGCAAGGTGCCGGCCGCGATCCACGTGTCGCCGGAAATCCTGGCCGGTGGCCCGCTGGGCCTGGTGCGCGACGGCGATATGATCCGCGTTGACGCCACCAACGGCACGCTGGAAGCGCTGGTGCCAAGCAATGTCTGGCATGCCCGCGCGCTGGCGACGGCGGACCTGACGCCGAATGGCGTCGGCATGGGCCGCGAACTGTTCACGATGTTCCGCAACACCGTCAGCGAAGCGGAAACCGGCGCCACCACGTTCCCGCTGCCATCGCCGATTCCCACCACCGTGCAGTTGCACGATGGCAACCCGGTTGGCAACACCATGCCGGGCTCCGATGAAGATTATTCCCTGAAGAAGGATTGACCAATGACTTTGCTGGAAATTATGCGCACCTCCGCCGTGATCCCTGTGATTGCGATTGATGATCCCGAGCACGCCGTGCCGCTGGCGAAAGCGCTGGTGGCAGGCGGCATCCGCGTGCTGGAAGTGACGTTGCGCACCCCGCATGGCTTGGGCGCGATCAAGGCCATGTCGGCCGTGGAAGGCGCGATTGTCGGCGTCGGCACCCTGACGCAGCCGGAAGAATTCGCCGCCGCGCGTGACGCGGGCGCCGTGTTCGGCGTGTCGCCCGGCCTGACGCCGGCGCTGGTGGCCGCCGCGAAAAGCAGCGGCCTGCCATTGCTGCCGGGCGTGATGACGCCATCGGAAGTGATGGTGGCGCGCGAGCAGGGTTTTAAACAGTTGAAACTGTTCCCGGCGGTGCCGGCCGGCGGCGTCGGCATGTTGAACGGGATCGGCGGTCCACTGCCGGACGTGACGTTCTGCCCGACCGGCGGCATTTCGCAAGAGACGGCGGCACAATTCCTGGCGCTGAAAAACGTCGCCTGCGTGGGCGGTTCGTGGCTGACCCCGAAAGACGCGATGCTGGCGGGCGACTGGGCCCGTATCACGGAAATCGCCAAGGCGGCCAGCAGCCTGCGCGCGTAAGTTCTGTTGAGCTCGTGCAGGGCATCCATCCCTGCACGAGTTCGATCTCTTTGCTACACTGGCACTTTCCCGTTCGACACAGCCTTGTATCGTGGATTGCCAGCAGTACTTTCACCTCATCAATACCATCAAATCCGGCTGGGCCGAGCGGTTTGACGGGCTCGATTTCATGGGGGGCGACGGCTCCCTGATCACCGGCGAACAATTGCGCGCCGCGCGCAACAGCTGCGAATTGATGCGGCTGACCCGCCATACTCACCTGTGCACCGGTTGCACCCGCGCCGAACCCAAGGCCGCCTGAGGTGGCGCAAATCAGTAGCGCCATCGACGCCACCTGCAAGGGGCCAATCAATCGATGCAGGCGTCGGAAAACACGATCGGCTTCGTGCTGGCCAATAGCTGCTGCGGATGAGGTGACGTTTTTCCAGAGGGACTTATGCCGGGGTGGTAACGTGCGCCTGCACGCAATTGCGGCCGGCGCGCTTGGCGGCATACAGCGCGCGGTCGGCGGCGTTGATCAGGCCTGGCACGTCGTACTGGTCGGACGCGTTCATGGTGGCGATGCCGACGCTGACCGTCACCAGCCGGCCCGGGGATTGATCATGCGGCAGGTCCAGCGCGATCACGCGGGCCCGCACGGTTTCGGCCAGCATGTGTGCGGCCTGGGCATCCGTGTCGGGCAGGATGATGGCGAATTCCTCGCCGCCATAACGCGCCAGCAAATCCGTGGAGCGCTGCAGCATGCCGGACAGGGCGCTGGCCACCTTGATCAGGCACTGGTCGCCCTGCTGGTGGCCGTAATGGTCGTTATACGGCTTGAAGTGGTCGATGTCGATCATCAGCAGGGACAGGGCATTGCCGTAGCGCTTGGCGCGCCGCAATTCCTTGTCGATCGCCACGTCGAAGTGGCGCCGGTTGGCGATGCCTGTCAAGCCGTCCGAGAAGGTTTGCGAACGCAGCACCATGGCCTGGTCGCGCAACAGTTTTTCGCGGCCGACCGCGATGCTGACGTCGCTGATCTGGATCAGGCAGTGGCGCCCGGCGCCGGCCACGTCCACCGGTGTCACGGCCAGCGCCTGCTGCATGCGCTCATCGCGGCTGCGGGCGGCCGCATCGGCATACAGGGGGAACGGCGACTTGTTCAGGGTTTGCGACAGCACCGACGGGAAATTGCTGCGCAGTGCTTGCGTGATGGCGGAGTCGATCCGCTTGCCGCGCAAGTCTTCATGCAGGCTGAAAAAGTCGCGGCCGATGGTTTCGCTGGCCGGCACGCCGGTATAGCGCTCCATCCAGCGGTTCCACAGCACGATGCGGCAATCGCCGTCAACGACGATGGCGCCGAGGTTGACGGCGGCCAGCACCCCTTCCAGCAGGCCTGTGCGGTTCGCATCCATGCTCATCAACCCTGGCCCATTACTTTGTCGAGGTACAGGTTGATCTGTTCCTTCAAATCGTGCAGCGCCGATACATCGAGGATGAAGGCGACGTAGCCGTGGATCTGGTGCATCTCGAGAATGAAGTCGATGTGCAGCATCAGCACCACGGAATCCGAGGCGCTGCCGGACGCGCTGAGGATTTCTTCGCTGGTGCCCACGTGGTACACCGGCAGGGAGCCCTGCAATTCACGCTGGAACAGGTTGGCCAGGGTGCCGACGCAGGAATTGAGGATGATGTTGCCAATCTCGCTCATCGCCTCCTGTTCCATTTCCGTCAGCTCGGCCAGCGGCACGGATTCGCCCACCATCAGGCGCACGATTTCCAGGCTTTTATCTTCCGGGAACATCAGGATGGCTTCGGTCTGGAACGCGCCTTCGTAATGCTGGCTGACGCCGCAGATGCGCTGCAACTGGTCCAGTTTGTTCTTGCCGCCCAACAGTTGGGCCGCTTCCGCCCGGTTCAGGAAGCTGATCGACGGCACCGACATCGTGACTTCTTCGTTGACGATGCCGCTCATCGACGCGGCAGCCTGACCGACGCCGATGTTGAAAATCTCCACCAGCGCGTCGTGCTGCAGCTCGTTCAACGTAATCATGGCCGCGCTTCCAGTGGTGCGATCAGCTGGGCGATGCGGGCCTCGGTAATCGGTTTTTCCATGAAGCCGATACCCAGTTCCGTGGCCCGGTTGCGGGTGGCGGTCTGGACGTTGGCGGTCAGCAGGGAAATGTGGGCGGTCGGCAGCAATTTGCGCATTTGCTCGGCGGCGGCCAATCCACCCATGCCGGGCATGTTCACATCCATCAGCACCAGTTTCGGCGTAAAGGTTTTGACCTTTTCCAGCGCATCTTCGCCGGTGCTGGCTTCTTCGATGATCCAGTCGGCATGCATGCCGAGGATGTACTGGCGTGCCATCAGGCGCGAGACACGGCTGTCATCGACTATCAATACGGTTTGGGGGGACTCCATGAGCGATCCTGGAAGGGGCTTGAGTCCAGCCATTTTCGCATACCGCACGGGTTTGCGGCAAAGCAGGAAAGTCAAAAAACGGCTTGCCCGTTGGTAATTTGGCGCAGGGACGGCGGGCGGGGAAAGCGATCCGGTAAAATAGCGGCACTTTCCCGCCTTTTAATTTACTTTTTAGCATTATGACCCAAGACGAACTGAAACAAGCCGTAGCCCTTGCCGCCATTACGTACGTGGAAGGCGACATCATCGGTGTCGGTACCGGCTCGACCGCCAATTTCTTTATCGATGAATTGGCCAAGATCAAGGACCGCTTCAAAGGGACGGTGGCCTCGTCGGAAGCCACCGCGGCGCGCCTGCGCGGCCACGGCATCGCCGTGCTGGACCTGAACGACGTTCCTGAGATTGCCGTGTACATCGACGGCGCCGATGAAATCAATGCGGCCGGCGCCATGATCAAGGGCGGCGGCGCGGCGCTGACGCGTGAAAAAATCGTGGCTTCCGTGTCGAAGAAATTCATCTGTATCGCGGATGGTTCCAAGCTGGTGGAAACCCTGGGCAAATTCCCGCTGCCGGTCGAAGTGTTGCCGATGGCGTGCAACGCGGTGGCACGCCAGCTGGCGCAACTGGGCGGCCAGCCGAAGCTGCGCCTGAAAGCCGGCACCGATGAAGCGTTCGTGACCGACAACGGCGGCAACATCCTGGACGTGGCCGGCCTGGCCATCACCGACCCGGTGGCGCTGGAAGCGCAAATCAACCAGATCGTCGGCGTGATCGCGGTCGGCCTGTTTGCCGCGCGTGGCGCCAATGTCTGCCTGCTGGGCACGTCCGAAGGCGTGCGCACGCTGGCATACTGACCTTTACTGGTAAGCTGTCCGGGCCGGGTGTCCGGTTCCTCTGGAGGCATCAATGAAACGTTGGGTATCGCTGTTGTTGCCGCTGTTGGCGGCGTGTTCCAGTATGCCGTTTGGCCAGAGTAACGAGCAGGAAGCCGAAGCGGCCCGGCGCGCCGCGTCGGTCAGGAAAGTGGCGCCGTCCGACATTGCGGAAGATGGCAGCAAGCGCGTGGCCATTGGCGGGGTGGAAATCGTGCGGGTGGAATTCAAGCCCGGCGTGTCCTCGGCCACGGTGGAAAACCTGGCCAAGCAAGCGGGTTGCACCGGTGGTCCCGGCGCGGGGCTGGTGACGGAAGCGGGGCCGGTTGAAATGTACCGCATGTCCTGCGGCGATGGCCGGGTCTTCCTGGCGCGCTGCGAATTGCGGCAGTGCCGCCCGATATCGCTGAAATAACGTAGGGCGGCTTTTATAAAGCCGCCATGCAGCCCGGCGGCGTCATGATGGCCCGCGACTGCAAAAGCGCCACCAGGGCGCTTTCCTGGGATGGGGCCAGCTTACTCGGATGGCGGCGGCACGTAGCCGGCGGCGGCATCGGCGCCTTCGCCAAAGAAATGCTTTTCCATTTGCGCGGCCAGGTATTTGCGGGCGCGCTGGTCGGCCAGGTTCAGGCGGTTTTCATTGACCAGCATGGTCTGGTGCTTGAGCCAGGCGGCCCACGCTTCCTTGGACACGGATTGGTAAATACGCTTGCCCAGTTCGCCCGGGTATGGCGGGAAGTCCATGCCTTCGGCTTCCTTGTTGAGTTTGATGCAATGGACGGTGCGGGCCATCTTGGTACTCCTGATGCGGTGGTAAAAATAAGATTATAAGGTCTTAATCAAAACCTGGGACCGGCGCTGCCAGTTGTACATGCGCTGGCGGTCTTTCGGCAGGGCGTCGACGGTGGCCGGGACGAAGCCGCGCTTGATGAACCAGTGCGCGGTGCGGGTGGTCAGCACGAACAGCTGTTTCAGGCCAAGCGCGCGCGCGCGGTTTTCCATGTGCTTCAAAATACGTTCGCCGTCGCCTTGCGCCTGCACTTCGGGGTTGACGGTCAGGCATGCCATTTCCGCCATTTTCTGTTCCGGGAACGGGTACAGCGCGGCACAACCGAAAATCACGCCATCGTGCTCGATGACGGAGAACAGGTCGATTTCGCGCTCGATCAGTTCGCGGCCGCGCTTGACGAGGGTGCCGTCGGCTTCCAGCGGTTCGATCAGTTTAATGATGCCGCCCACGTCTTCAATGGTGGCCTGGCGCAGGCTTTCCAGGTTTTCGTGGGAAATCATGGTGCCGACGCCATCGTGGGTAAACAGTTCCAGCAGGGCGGAACCGTCCATTTCGAATGGCACGATGTGGGCGCGGGGCACGCCATGCTGGCAAGCCTTGATGCAGTGTTTCAGGTAAAACGCGGTGGCTTCCGGCAGGAAGTTCGCCATCAGCACGGCTTCGGCCTGGTGCGACGACAGTTCGCGGATTTCGCGGCCCGTGACGTCCGTCATCAGCGGGGTTTCGCTGATGAAGACGATCTTGTCGGCGTGCAGCGAGATGGCGGCCGTGACGGCCACGTCTTCCATGGTCAGGTTGAACGCTTCGCCGGTCGGCGAGAAGCCCAGCGGCGACAGCAGGACCAGGCCGCCCGCGCCCAACAAGGCGTGGATGGTTTCCGCATCGACCTTGCGGGTGATGCCGGTCAGTTCCAGGTCGACGCCGTCGATCACACCCATCGGGCGGGCCGTGACGAAGTTGCCGGAAATGATGTGGATCGCCGCGTGCGCCATGGGCGTGTTGGGCAAACCCTGGCTGAACGCGGCTTCGATATCGAGGCGCAGTTCACCGGCGGCTTCCTTGGCGCATTCCAGCGCGGCGGTGTCGGTGATGCGCACGCCGTTGGTGAAACGGCCTTCGACGTTACGCAGCGCCAGCTGTTCGGCCACCTGCGGACGGGAGCCGTGCACCACGACCACCTTGATGCCGAGCGCGTGCAGCAGCGACAAATCGTGCGCCAGCACGGGCAACGCGCCCGCCGACACCAGTTCACCGGGGAAGGCAATGACGAAGGTTTTGCCACGGAAGGCGTGGATATAGGGTGCGACAGAGCGCAGCCATTGGACGAATTGGGTAGGGTTTTCCATTGGCCGCATTATAATTCGGTGCGCGATGTTCGCGCGCAATACATGTAAAAAACAATGTCAGAAGCCAGCAAGAAGTCTCCCGTTTCCCCGCAAACTCCCGCCAGCGTACCGCGTGCGCCACAACCGGGGCGCCAGCCGCGTGCCGAAGGGCAAGCCAGCCCCGCCACCACAGGGCGCGCGCCGCAGCAGGCCGGCGCCGCGCAGGCGCCACGGCCGGAGGACGGGCAGCCGCGCCGTGCGCCGCGCCAGGACGGCGGTCGCGCCGACGCTCGCCGTGGCGATGGCCAGCAGCGCCGCCAGCGCCCGCCGAGGGAAACGCCGGAGCAGGTCGCCGCCCGCGAGCTTGACGCGGCATTCCGCAATCCGATCCCGCCGATCACGTTCCCGGAAGACTTGCCGGTGTCCGGCCGCCGCCATGAAATCGCCGAAGCGCTGCTGAACAACCAGGTCGTTATCGTCTCCGGCGAAACGGGTTCCGGCAAGACCACGCAGTTGCCGAAAATCTGCCTGGAACTGGGCCGTGGCCGCAAGGGCGTGATTGGCCATACGCAGCCGCGTCGTATCGCGGCCTCGTCGACCGCCAAGCGCATCGCGCAGGAACTGGGCACGCCGCTGGGCCAAACCGTCGGCTTCAAGGTGCGTTTTGCCGATACGCTGACCAAGGGCGCCGCCGTCAAGCTGATGACGGACGGTATCTTGCTGGCGGAAACCCAGACCGATCCGCTGCTGAAAGCCTACGACACCATCATCATCGACGAGGCGCACGAACGCAGCCTGAACATCGATTTCCTGCTGGGCTACCTGAAACAGCTGTTGCCGCGCCGGCCGGATTTGAAAATCATCATCACCTCCGCCACCATCGACGCCGACCGCTTCGCGCGCCATTTCGGTTCGCCCGAGAAGCCGGCGCCCGTGATCGAAGTGTCGGGCCGCCTGTACGCGGTGGAAGTGCGCTATCGTCCCGTCGACCGCGACGTGGTGCCGATGAGCCAGCAGCAAACGGACGCCCGTCCGCAGGCGCGCGCCGCTGCCGCCGAGCGCGACAAGCGCGATTTGATGGACGCCATTGTCGATGGCGTCGATGAAGTGTGCCGCCTTGGCCAGGGCGACGTGCTGGTGTTCCTGCCAGGCGAACGGGAAATCCGCGACGCGGCCGAAGCGCTGCGCAAGCACCATCCGCCGCACGTGGAAATCCTGCCGCTGTTTGCCCGCCTGTCGGTGGAAGAACAGGACCGCGTGTTCCGCACCACCAATGCGCGCCGCATCGTGCTGGCCACCAACGTGGCGGAAACCTCGCTGACGGTGCCGGGCATCCGCTATGTGGTCGATACCGGTCTGGCGCGCGTAAAACGCTATAGCTACCGCAACAAGGTCGAGCAATTGCAGATCGAACCGGTGGCGCAATCGGCCGCCAACCAGCGCGCCGGCCGCTGCGGCCGTGTCGCCGACGGCGTCTGTATCCGCTTGTACGACGAACAGGATTTCAACCAGCGGCCGAAATTCACGGATCCGGAAATCCTGCGCTCGTCGCTGGCCTCCGTCATCCTGCGCATGAAGACCCTGCACCTGGCGGACGTGGAAACCTTCCCGTTCATCGAGCCGCCGCTGGCGCGCGCGATTGCCGATGGCTACCAGCTGCTGCAGGAACTGGGCGCGGTCGATGAATACAACCAGATCACGGCGCTGGGCCGCAAGCTGGCCAAGCTGCCGCTGGACCCGCGCGTGGGCCGTATGATCCTGGCCGGGCTGGATAACGCTTCGCTGACGGAAGTGCTGATCGTGGCGGCCGCGCTGTCGGTGCAGGACCCGCGCGACCGCCCGGTCGAACACCAGCAGGCGGCCGACGAGGCGCACAAGAAATTCGCCGATGAAAAATCCGAATTCCTCAGCTACCTGAAAATGTGGAAGTGGTTCGAGAACGCCATCGAGCACAAGAAAACCAACCGCCAGCTGATGGACAATTGCCGCGCGAACTTCCTGTCGCAACTGCGCCTGCGCGAATGGCGCGACGTGCATACTCAATTGCTCACCATCGTAAGGGAACAAGGCTGGCGCCTCAACGAAGCCCCGGCCACCTACGACAACCTGCACCTGGCCCTGCTGACCGGCTTGCTGGGCAATGTCGGTTTCAAGGGCGAGGATGAACCGGGCGCCGGTTTCCTCGGCGCGCGCGGCATCCGTTTCCACGTCTGGCCGGGGTCGCACCTGTCGAAAAAGCCGGGTAAGTGGATCATGGCGGCCGAGCTGGTGGAAACCACCCGTTTGTATGCGCGCTGCGTGGCGAAGATCGAGCCGGAATGGCTGGAAAAAGTCGGCGCGCACCTGCTGAAAAAATCCTGGGGCGAGCCGCGCTGGGAAAAGCGCACTGCGCAGGTCACGGCGTCCGAACGCGCCACCCTGTATGGCCTGGTGGTGTACAGCCAGCGCCGCATCAATTACGGCGCGCACAATCCGGAGGAAGCGCGTGAAATCTTTATCCGCGATGCGCTGGTGGGGGGCGATTTCGATACCCGCGCGCCGTTTTTTGCGCACAACCACAGGCTGGTCAAGGAGATCGAAAACCTCGAGCACAAGTCGCGCCGCCTCGACGTGTTGGTCGACGATGAACTGATCGCCGCGTTCTACGACAAGCTCATTCCGGCCGACGTGGTCAATGGCGCGGCGTTCGAGAAATGGCACAAGGACGCCACGCGCGACAATCCGAAGCTGCTGTACCTGGTCCGCGATGAATTGATGCGGCACGAGGCGGCCGGCGTGACGACCGACCTGTTCCCCAAAACCATGCTGGCGGCCGGCCTGGAAATGGCGCTGACGTACCACTTCGAACCGGGCAGCGTGCGCGATGGCGTGACGCTGGCGGTGCCGCTGTATGCGCTGAACCAGCTGTCGCGCGAACGGTGCGAGTGGCTGGTGCCGGGCATGCTCAAGGAAAAGGTGCACCTGCTGCTGAAGTCCTTGCCGCAAAAGCTGCGCCGCCACTGCGTGCCGCTGCCGGATTACGCGGCGAAGTTCTGCGAACGGGTGCAGCAAGCGAACGTATTCGGCAAGGGCGACTTGATCGACGCCATCATTGCCGATATCCGCCAGCAAATCACCATCACGCCGTTGAGCTCCGACTTCAAGCCGGAAACGCTGCCTGCCCATCACTTCATGAACTTCAAGGTGATCGACGAGCACGGGCGCCAGCTGGACATGGGGCGCAACCTGGCGACACTGCAGGCGGAATACGGCATGCAGGCACGCCAGAGTTTCCAGAAAATGGCGGAAAGCCAAGCGCCAACGGCGACTGGCGGCGCCCCATCCCATCTGCAGCCGAAGGCCGGTGCGCCTGCCGGCAAGGCGCATGGCGGCATCCATGGCGGGACAGCGCCCGTGAAAGCCGGCGGCGCGGCGGCGCCGGCCGCTGAGGCGGCGGCGCCATCGCAACACACCAATATCACCGGCTGGACCTTCGGCGAATTGCCGGAACTGCTGGAAATCACGCAAGGCAAGCTGACCCTGATCGGCTTCCCGGCGCTGGTGGACAAAGGCACGCACTGCGACCTGGAAGTGTTCGATGATCCGTCGGTGGCGGAACGCACGCACCGCATCGGCTTGCGCCGTTTATTTGCGCTGCAGATGAAGGACCAGATCAAGTTCATTGAAAAGAGCATCCCGAACCTGCAGCAAATGGGCATGCAATTCATGGCGATGGGAACGCAGGAGGAATTGCGCGACCAGATCATCAACAAGGCGCTCGACATCGCGTGCCTGCAAGACCCGCTGCCGGCCGATGCGGCGGCGTTCACCAAGCGCAAGGATGAGGGTAAGTCGCGCCTGGTGTTGCTGGTCAATGAAGTGGCGCGCCTGCTGTCGCAGGTGCTGACGGAGTATCACGGCTTGCCGAAGCGCCTGCAAAACCTCAATGCGCAGGTGGCGTCCGACATGCAGCAGCAATTGCAGGGCCTGGTGCACAAGCGCTTCCTGCTCGACACCGAGTACAGCCAGCTGGCGCACTTCCCGCGCTATATCAAGGCCATGAATGTGCGGCTGGAAAAGCTGCGCGGCGACCCGGCGCGCGATGCCAAGCTGATGGCGGAGTGGCAAGCCGCCGCCGCGCCGTACCAGCGCCTGATGCGAGACAAATCAGCGGGCCGCAATACCGATCCGAAGCTGGTGGAATTCCGCTGGATGCTGGAAGAGTTGCGCGTCTCGCTGTTTGCCCAGGAACTGAGGACACCGATGCCGGTGTCCGCCAAGCGCCTGCAAAAGGTGTGGGAATCCATGCAGCGATAAAGAGCGTGCCGGGTGCGCGGCAGGGCTGCCGGGGCAGTCCCAATGCCCGGCGCCCCGTTACCCCGCGCGCGGAACCGGATCTCAGTAGTTGCCGCTGCCACCCTGGCGGTTGTCGCGCGAAGGGCGGCGCTCGCCGCTGATCGTGTAGGGATCGCCTTCACTGCCGGCGCCCGACAGGTTGCCCTGCTGAACCGACGCGTTATCCTGGCGGCTGCTTTGCCGCGACAGGTGCGCATCCAGGCGCGGGCAATCTTGCGTGTCCTTGTTCTGGTTCTGGTGTTTCTTGCGGGTCTTCAATGTCATCATGCTCTCCTTGGGGTGCGCCAGCGTACGGAGCGGGAGGACGGATGCCGCTATATTGCGGTGCAACACCGTGACCTTTGGAGATCCCATGGCCAAGCCCGCTCCCGGTATGCGCTTGTTGCGCAGCCTGACCCGTGCCGCGAAAACGCAGCAAAAATTGGTGTCCAGGCTGCTGGCCGCGTCAAAACCGAAGGCACAGCCTAAACCCAAACGCCCTGCGGCGGCGCTCCGTAGCCCTGCGGCATTGGAATTGCGCAAGCATGAACGCAAGGAAACGCCGAGTGCGCCCGGCAAGTGGCTGGCCGCGCATATTGCACTGCCGCAATCGCCGGGCCAGGCGCCGGGGCGGCGCCTGGCGTACTGGCTATATTTGCCGGACCGGCCAGCGCCCGCCCGGGGCTGGCCGCTGATCGTCATGCTGCATGGCTGCCACCAGAGCGCCACGCAATTCGCGCAGGGCACGCGCATGAACTTGGTGGCGGAACACAAGGGCTATGCCGTGCTGTACCCGCAGCAACTGGCGAGTGCGCAGGCGCAGCGCTGCTGGCGCTGGTATGACGCGGCCACCCAGCAGGGCGGCGGTGACACGGCGCTGCTGGCTGGGCTGGTGGCGAAAGTGTGCACGCAATATGGCGTCGACATGCGGCGCGTTTATGCGTGCGGCTTGTCGGCCGGGGCCGGCATGGCGGCGGTGCTGGCGCTGAACCATCCGGAATTGATTGCGGCGGTGGGACTGCATTCCGGCCCCGTGTTTGGCGCCGGCCATACGCCGGCCGGGGCGCTGCAGGTGATGCGGCACGGCGCGCTGGCGCATGCCGATGCGATCCACGGCGTGCTGCGCAGCCGGACGCGGTTTCCCGCCATGCCGGCGCTGCTGATCCAGGGGGAGGAAGACCACGTGGTGCGTCCCGTCAACCAGCAACAGTTGACGCGGCAGTGGCTGTTGCTGAATGGCTTACCGCTGTCGTCCCGCGCCACGCTCACCAGCAAGGAAGCGACCCGCAGCGGCAGCCGTCATGCGCATACGGTGCGCGACTACGCGTCGGACCGGAAAGTGCTGCTGCGCGTGGCCAGCATCGCGGGCCTGGGCCACGCGTGGAGCGGCGGCGATCCGGACGTGCCATTCCATGCGGCGCCGGGACCCGATGCGAGCCGCATGATGGCGGCGTTTTTTGCGCTGCACCGGCGCTGGTAAGGCGGCTGCGCCCGGTGTTCAGGGGAGCCGTAAGGCGGCGAAGGTGTGAATCAGGGCGAGGGCGAACAGGATGGCGCCGGTCAGTTGGAGTGCGGTCATGTGTTTATCTTACCGCAAGGATGAACGTGTACACCTTGCCAAAAAACCTTTTTCAAAGTACTGTATGTATATCCAGTATTTCTAATAAAAAGAAGGCCAGCCCTCATGCACAGTTCACCGCTCATCGCCGCGCCGGAAAGCCTGCATCCCGCCTTGTGGCGGGCGTCGCAACTGGCGCAAAGCGCGGTGCGCTGCCTCGATACCGGCTATGCGGCGCTGTCGGCCCAGTTGCCGGGCGGCGGCTGGCCGCTGGGGAGCTTGACGGAATTGATGCTGCAGCAGCCGGGCATCGGTGAAATCCGGCTGTTGCGGCCGGCATTGCAACAGGCGGCGCGGCGTCCGGTGGTGTTGCTGGCGCCGCCGCAAATCCCGCAGGGGCTGGCGCTGGCCGCGCTGGGCCTGCCCCCGGGTCAGATGGTATGGATCCGGAATACCGGTAACTCCGGCGATGCGCTGTGGGCGGCCGAACAGGTATTGCGCAGCGGCTGTTGCGGCGCGCTGCTGTTATGGCAGCAGCAGATCCGCAATGAAAACCTGCGCCGGCTGCACCTGGCGGCGCAGAGCGGCGATACGCTGTTTTGCCTGATGCGGCCGCTCGCTGCCGCGCAGGACGCGTCGCCCGCGCCGCTGCGGCTGTCGCTGCGCACCGCCCCGGGCGGGTTGGCGATCAGCTTCATCAAACGCCGGGGACCGCAGCGCGATGCGCCGCTGTTCCTGCCCTTGCCACCTTCTTTGCTACAGCGTCATGCATCTGTGGATCGGCCTTTGCCTGTACCGGCTACCGCTCGAAGTGTTTTGCCCCACCTGGTCGGCGGATAGCTGCACGGCGGTACTGGAGCAGGAAGGCGTGCTGGCGGTGTCGCGCGCCGCCCATGCCGCCGGGGTGCGGGTGGGCATGCGGCGCGGCGGTGCGCTGCTGATGGCGCCGGACGTGCAATTGCACGAACGCTGCCCGCTGCGGGAGGCGGACGCCTTGCAGGCCACGGCGCTGGCGCTGCTGCGCTATACGCCGCAGGTGGCGCTGGCGGAAGAGGGCGTGCTGCTGCTCGACATCGGCGCCAGCCTGCGCCTGTTTGGCGGCATCCGCAAGCTGTGTACGCTGGTGGCGGCCAGTGTGCGGACGCTGGGTTTTACCGCTTCGCTCAGTTGCGCCCCCACCGCGCAGGGGGCGTGGCTGCTGGCGCGCAGCCGCGGCGGACGTTCTTTAACAATCGCATCACTGAGCCGCCGGCTGGCCCGCCTGCCGGCGTGGCTGCCGCCGCCGGCGCGGCCATTCCGGACCTGGCTGGAAGGCATCGGCTGCCAGACGGTGGCCGAGTTGCGGCGCCTGCCCCGTCCCGGCTTGCAGCGCCGCTGCGGCCGCGCGCTGCTCGATGTGCTGGACGCCGCGTATGGCGAGGCGCCGGAAATGTATGCGTGGCTGGCACCGCCGCCGGAATTCAGGGCGGGACTGGAATTGTTCGACCGCATCGAGCATGCGGAAGCGCTGCTGCACGGCGCGCAGCGGCTGGTGCAGCAAATGACGGGCTGGCTGTGCGTGCACCATTACGCGGTCGAGCGCATTTGCCTGTTGCTGGACCATGAGCGCGGCCGGAGCGCCTGTCCGCCCACCGCGATCGATATCGTGCTGGCCGAAGCGGTCTGGCGCGGCGACCATTTGTTGCGCTTGCTGAAGGAGCGCCTGGGCCGCATCGAGCTGCCCGCCCCGGTGATCGGGCTGCGGCTCGAAGCGTTGCAAGTGCAGGCGATGGCGCCGCTGACGGACACCCTGTTTCCCGAGCCGGGCGGCACCAGCACCGACCGCGAGCGCCTGTTTGAATTGCTGGTGGCGCGGCTGGGGGCGGACAATGTGCTGCGCGCGGCGCCGCTGGCCGATTACCGGCCGGACCGCGCCAATGCCTGGCAACCGGTGCAGGACAAGCAGCGCCCGCTGGAGCAGCGCCTGCCGCCGCACAGCCTGCCCCGTCCCGTATGGCTGCTGCCCAAGCCGGTGGCGCTGCTCATGCGCGACCACCGGCCGTTTTATATTTCTCCGCTGCGGCTGGTGTCGGGCGCGGAACGCATCGAGGCGGGCTGGTGGAATACCACGCAGGTGCGCGATTATTTCATCGCCGAAGGCAGCGACCATGCGCATTACTGGATTTTCCGCGAACGTTCGGGAGAGGAGGGGGAGCTACGCTGGTATTTACATGGCCTGTTCGGCTAAGGCTTTTTGGTAAACTGAAGGGATGCGAACCAAACGACACGATTTCCCCGGCGCCCACGGCCACCCGTTGGCGGCGCGCCTCGACGCCCCCGATGGCGAACCGCGCGCTTACGCGCTGTATGCGCATTGCTTCACCTGCGGCAAGGACGTGCTGGCCGCGCGGCGCATCGCACAGGAATTGACGGAACATGGCATTGCCGTGCTGCGCTTTGATTTCACTGGCATCGGCGCCAGCGGCGGCGATTTCGCCGACACGAATTTCTCCACCAATGTCGATGATCTGCTGGTGGCGGCCGATTACCTGCGCACGCATTTCACGGCGCCGCAATTGTTGATCGGCCATAGCCTGGGCGGCACCGCCATGCTGGCGGCGGCCGAGCACCTGCCGGAAGCCAAAGCCGTGGTGACGATCGCGTCGCCCGGCCACCCGGCCTTTGCCACCACCACGTTCAGCGAACACCTGGAACGCATTGCCGAAGAAGGAGAAGCCCATGTGGAACTGGCCGGGCGGCCGTTCCGCATCCGCCAGCAATTCGTCGACGATGCGGGCACGCACAGCCTGCGCGACAAGATTGCCGGCTTGCGCAAGGCGCTGCTGGTCATGCATGCGCCCGGCGACGATACCGTGCCGCTCAGCCATGCGATGGAGATCTTCGTGCCGGCCAAGCATCCGAAAAGCTTTGTCTCGCTCGATGATGCCGACCACCTGCTGACGCGGCGCGAAGATGCCGCGTATGTGGCCAAAGTGATTGCCGCGTGGAGCCGGCGCTACCTGGATCGGTAACGTCAAGGTGGCGCCTGCGGGATGCGCCCGGTGTTGCAGACTGACCTTACTTCACCGGCGCAAGGATCGCCTGCAGGCGGTCCGGTGTATCGGCAAGGCGCTCGAGGCGCGGATATTTCAAGCCGCCGTGGTAATCGAGCAGGATGGTGCGGTACTTGCTGCCTTTCTTGACCAGCAGTTCAATCGGCTTGCTCGATGTTTTTGCCGCCGTGACCGCGGCGCGCAGCACCTCGGCCTTGTACGCGGTGCCATTGACGGCCAGGATCGTGGTGCCGCCGCCCAGGCCGGCCTGGAAGCCCAGGCCTTCCCATTGCAGGCCTTCGACCTTGCCTTCGCCGCTGACGGAGAAGCCCAGCGAGTACTGGAAGTCGGCCGACTTGCTGCGCTCTTCCACGCCCTTCAGGTACGGCGTCGGGGTGTCCGCATACACCAGCTTCCAGCCGGCGCGCGCCAGGCCGTCGAGCGGCGCCGGGCCCACGTTTTCCACGCGGCTGCGCAGGAACGCGGCCCAGTCATATGGCTGGATCGCATTCAATGCCTTCACCACGTCGTCGAAGGTGTAGTGGTTGGCGACATAACTGCCGTTTTCAATGCCAAAGAAATTACGGGCGAAGTTGTCCAGCGATTTCGTATCGCCCGACAGTTCGCGGATCTTGGTATCGGCATCGAGCCAGATCAGCGCGCCTTCGTTGTAATAATCTTCGCTGCGCTGCCAACTCGACCAGCCCAGCGGACGGCGGCCATTGATGATCGGGTCGTACGTGGTGTCCTGCACCGGACGCCACGAACGGCCCCGGATGGCGTCGTAGCGGGCGGCCGTGGCGGCAAGGATGTCGCGCACGTTTTCCAGGCGGATCAGGCCGGAGCGCGCCGACAGCACGTGGCCCCAGTACTGGGTCTGGCCTTCGTATACCCACAGCAGGCTGTTTTGCAGCGGTGTGTTGAAGTTCGGGACGTTCTGGCCGGCGGGACGGCGGAATTTGCCGTTCCACGAATGGGTGAATTCATGCGGCAGCAAGCCGCGCACGGATTCGGCCTTGTTCCAGTCGGAGAAGTAATCGAGCTTGACGCCGTTTTCGCTGGACTGGTGGTGTTCGCGACCGATGCCGCCGAATTCCTCCGACAGCGCCAGCAGGAAATCGTAATGCGCATAGTGCTGCGAGTTGAACAGTTTATAGGCTTGCTGGATCAGTGCGCGATGCGGTTCGATCTGTTCCGGCTTGGCTTCCAGCGCCTCGGCGGTATCGGCAAACACGTTCAGGTGCACCGGCAGTTTGGCACCGGGATCGAGGTCATAGCGCTTGTGGTGGCGGCCCGCGAACAGAGGCGAGTCGACCAGCGTTTCCAGGTCCAGCGGCTTGAATTGCACGGTGTCGCCCTTGCGCTCGGCGGTTTCCAGCGCGGTCGCATAGTGCCAGCCTTCCGGCAAGGTCAGGTTGGCCTGCACCTGGATCTTGCGCGTGGTGTAGCCGGCCGGGTACAGCGCCATCGAATGCCACTGCACGCCAAGGATTTCACTGGTGATGGTGGTGCGGCCCTGGTTCGGTTCGGTTGGCGACAAATACTGGTATTCCGCCTCCACCGTCTTCGCATCGCGCGGCACCTCGATGTGGAACGCATGCACGTTGACCGGGTCGCGCGACCAGGCCAGCGGCTTGCCGTTGGCGCTCAGCTTCAGGCCGGCGAACTGGTTCAGCGGGCCGCTGGGGCCGTGGTTGGCCGGCACCCACTGCGGATACAGCAAGGTCATCTTGCCGGCCTTGGCGGGAATGCTGGCCTTGATCCGGAAGATTTGCTGCGACGTGTTCGACGCATCGACGTTCAGCACGATGGCGCCCGGGTAGGGCTGGTCCAGCGGCGCGGGGAGGGTGTCGGCGGCGTGGCTGGAGAAGGCGGTGGCGGCCAGTACGGCCAGCGCGAGGCGGCGTACGGCAGGGCGGAAAGGCGTCATGTAAGGGCAAAGCAGGGGGATTTAAAGAGGTTTAGTGTAGCACGCAGGAAATTTTCTAATGTTTCGAAGTGTATGGAAAAAGAGCGAAGAAAATTTGGAAAAAAAGGTCTTGAAACTGCGATTGGGTAACCGTATATCGGACTCACCGGTTGCCCAGCAGGGGACCGGCGGACCTTATCGCTTAACTTTAAAAGGATATGAATCATGCGTACTTTTGACCTGACCCCACTGTATCGTTCCGCTATCGGCTTCGACCGCCTGGCACAAATATTGAATGACGCCCAGCGCGGCGATGCGCAGCCGAGCTACCCGCCGTACAACATCGAACTGGTGTCGGAAGACCAGTATCGTATCGTGATGGCGCTGGCCGGTTTCAGCCGTGCGGAAATCGACATCACTTCCGAGCGCGACACCTTGCTGGTGGTGGGCCGCAAACAGCGCGACGGCATCGAACGCACCTACCTGCACCGCGGCATTGCCGCCCGTGATTTCGAACAGCGCTTCCAGCTGGCCGACCACGTGAAAGTCACCGGCGCCTCGTTTGACAACGGCATGCTGACCATCGAACTGGTGCGTGAAGTTCCGGAAGCCCTGAAGCCGCGCAAGATCGCCATCGATGGCGTGGCAGCGTCGAATATGACCGCCATTGAACAGCGCCAGGCCGCCTGAACCGTATGACCTGACCTGAGCCGCCGCGCAGCGTGCACTGCGCGGTGACCGCATCGCAACATGGCCGGCTTTTGCCGGCCTTTGTTTTTGGTTGTCAATCCTGCATCGCAAATGGCATGCTGGCAGAACGCCACAATTGGACAAAGTTAAGCGATGTCTAAGTCTGTTGCCTCATATTGGAGTCATCGAAATTCCTACTATCCAGGAGAGCAGCAATGCACAATCAACCTGTTTCCAAAACGATCAAGCGTGGTGTTCTGGCCCTGGCCGTGCTCGGTGCCTTGGGCGCAGGCGGAGCCGTCGTGGTGCAACAGAATCATGCGGCGGCGGTGGCGGCCACCGCCCCTGCAGCAGCTACGGCGGCGGCAGCCAATGTGCCGGCCGGCGTTCCGGTCGCGGCGCCGATGATTTCCATGCCCGACTTCAGCGTGATCGCTGAACGCAACGGCCCGGCGGTGGTCAATATCAGCGTCACCGGCACCACCAAGACCGCCGGCTACGACCGCGGCCGCGACCCGTTCGGCGACGATCCGTTTTATGAATTCTTCCGCCGCTTCCAGCAGGGACCGCAGCGCGGTGAACGTCCGATGCCATCGCACGGCGTCGGTTCCGGCTTCATCATCAGCGCCGATGGCATCATTCTCACCAATGCGCACGTGGTGCGCGACGCCAGCGAAGTGACGGTCAAGCTGACCGACCGCCGCGAATACCGCGCCAAGGTGCTGGGTTCCGACCCGAAAACCGACGTGGCCGTGTTGAAGATCGATGCGAAAAGCCTGCCGGTGGTGCCGCTGGGCCGCACCTCCGACCTCAAGGTCGGCGAATGGGTGCTGGCGATCGGTTCGCCCTACGGCCTGGAAAGCACGGTCACGGCCGGCGTGGTCAGCGCCAAGGGCCGCTCGCTGCCGGACGACAGCTATGTGCCCTTCATCCAGACCGACGTGGCCGTCAACCCGGGTAACTCGGGCGGCCCGCTGTTCAACACGCGCGGCGAAGTGATCGGCATTAACTCGCAAATCTACAGCCAGACCGGTGGTTACCAGGGCTTGTCGTTCGCGATCCCGATCGACGTCGCCACCAAGATCAAGGACCAGATCGTCGCGACCGGCAAGGTGGCGCACGCGAAACTGGGCGTGTCGGTGCAGGAAGTGAACCAGAGCTTTGCCGATTCGTTCAACCTGGCCACGCCGGAAGGCGCGCTGGTGGCGAACGTCGAAGCGGGCGGCCCCGCCGACAAGCTGGGCCTGAAAGCCGGCGACGTGATCCGCAAGGTCAATGGCCAGAAGATCGTCGCCTCGGCCGACTTGCCGGCCATTGTCGGCCTGGCGCTGCCGGGCGACAAGGTCAACCTGGAAGTCTGGCGCCAGGGCAAATCCATTGAATTGAGCGGCAAGCTGGGCAATGCCGCCGACCGCGTGGCCGACGTCGCCCGCGCCGGCGATGGCGCGGCCGGCAAGGTGAAGCTGGGCCTGGCGCTGCGTCCGCTGGACCCGGTCGAGAAACGCCAGTCCGGCATCCAGTCCGGCCTGCTGGTGGAACAGGCGTCCGGCGCCGCCGCCTTTGCCGGGGTCGAGCCGGGCGACGTGCTGTTGTCCGTCAATGGCCGTCCCGTCAATTCGCTGGAACAGGTGCGCGACTTGATGGCGAAGTCGGAAAAGTCGGTTGCCTTGCTGATCCAGCGCGGGGATGACAAAATCTTCATTCCGGTGCGGATCGGTTAATTAATAAGGAAAAACCATGCGGCTCTTGCTGGTGGAAGATGACACGATGATCGGCGAAGTGGTGCTTGACCTGTTGCGGGCCGAGCACTATGCCGTCGACTGGGTCAAGGATGGCGACATGGCCGACACGGCGCTGCAGACGCAAACCTACGACCTCGTGTTGCTGGACCTGGGCCTGCCCCGCAAGGATGGCCTGGAAGTATTGCGCTCGATGCGCTTGCGCAAGGAACTGACGCCGGTGCTGGTGGCCACGGCGCGCGATGCGGTCGACCAGCGCATCGCCGGCCTCGATGCGGGCGCTGATGATTACGTGTTGAAACCGTACGACCTGGACGAATTGCTGGCCCGCATCCGCGCGCTGCTGCGCCGTTCGGCCGGCCGCGCGGAACCCGTGTTCGAGCACAAAGGCGTGTCGGTCAATCCGCAAACCCGCGAAGTGATTGCCAATGGCCAGCCGGTGAACCTGTCGGCCCGCGAGTGGGCCGTGCTGGAAGCGCTGATTGCGCGGCCCGGCATCGTGCTGTCGCGCGCCCAGCTCGAAGAAAAACTGTACAGCTGGAAGGATGAAGTCAACAGCAATGCGGTGGAAGTGTATATCCACGGCTTGCGCAAGAAGCTCGGCAGTGAGTTGATCCAGAACGTGCGGGGACTGGGCTACATGGTGCCGAAGAATTGACGAAATAACTTATGAAACTGCCAGTATCGATGCCGGTCACGCACTCGTTGCGGGGCCGCCTGCTGTGGTTCTTGCTGGCGGCCATTGTGCTGGCGGCCATGGCGCAAGCCGTGATTGCCTACCGCAGCGCCCGCAGCGATGCGGATGAAATCTTCGATTACCACATGCAGCAAATGGCGCTGTCGCTGCGCTCCGGCGCGCCGATGGCCAACCAGTATGGCCGTGGCGGCGACCTCGATAACGACGACATGGTGGTGCAAGTCTGGACGCCGGACGGGGTGCAGGTGTTCCGTTCGTTGTCGCGCGCGGAATTGCCGCAGCGCGCCGTGCTGGGCTTTTCCAATGTGCGCGTGCGCGGCGCCACCTACCGCGTGTTTTCCATCCAGACCAATAACCAGACCGTGCAAATCGCGCAGGACATGAAAGTGCGCCAGCGCATGGCCGGGGCACTGGCGCTGCGCACCGTGGCGCCGATCGCCATGATGGCGCCGCTGCTGATGCTGGTGGTGTGGTGGGTGGTCAGCGGTTCGCTGGCGCCGGTGGCGCGCGTGCGCTCGCAAGTCGCGGCGCGCCAGGCCGACGATTTGTCGCCGGTCTCGGAAACCGGCCTGCCCGATGAAGTGCAGCCGCTGGTGCAGGAATTGAACTTGCTGTTTGACCGCGTGAAAACCGCGTTCGACGCGCAGCAGCATTTCGTGGCCGACGCGGCGCATGAATTGCGCACGCCGCTGGCCGCCCTGAAATTGCAGGCGCTGAGCCTGGAACGGGCCGACAGCGCGGAAGCGCGCGCGGTGGCGGTCGGACGCCTGACGGCAGGCATCGAACGGGCCACGCGGCTGGTGGAACAGTTGCTGGTGCTGGCGCGGCAGGAAGCCGGCAGCGAACTGAAAAAGGACGACGTCAACCTGGGCGACCTGGCGCGCCGCACCCTGGGCGACCTGGCCGGCATTGCGCAAACCCATGGCATCGACCTGGGCTTGCACCATGCGGACGATGCGGTGGTGGCGGGGCAGGGCGATGCGTTGCTGATCCTGCTGCGCAACCTGGTCGACAACGCCATCAAATACACGCCGTCCGGCGGCACGGTCGATGTCGAAGTGCGCCAGCACCAGGGTAAGGCCGTGCTGTGCGTGGATGACAGCGGGCCCGGCATTCCGGCCGAAGAACGGGAACGCGTGTTCAGCCGCTTTTACCGCGTGCCGGGCAGCCCGGCCGGCGGCAGCGGCCTGGGCCTGGCCATCATCAAAGCCATCGCGGAACGCCATGGCGCCACCTTGATCCTGGACCAGTCGGCGCGGCTGGGCGGCTTGCAGGTGCGGGTGGAATTTCCCGCTGTCACAGCCAATTCATAATAGTTGCGCCCGCTCACGCTAGAATGGCGGTTTTGATACCGTCAGCGGAGCAGGCATGAAGAAAATCGGCTTTTCGGGCACCCTGGACCCGATCACCAACGGCCACATGTGGGTGATCGGCGAAGCCCGTTCCATCGCGGACGACGTGGTGGTGTTCCTGTCCGAGAATTCGACCAAACAGCCCAAGTTTTCCGCTGAACAGCGCAAGGAAATCGTGTTGCGCAGTTGCACCGAGCGGGGCTGGAACAATGTGCAGGTGATGATCGTGAAAAGCGATTACACGGCGCGCGTGGCCAAGCGGCACGGCGTCGATTACCTGATCCGCGGCATCCGCACCACGGCGGACTTCGACTATGAAAACCTGATCCAGCAAACCAACGTCGATGTGATTGGCGGCGCCAAGACCGTGTTCGTCATGCCGCCGCGCGACCTCGGTTCCGTCAGTTCCAGTTTCGTCAAGGCGCTGGAGGGACCGGTGGGATGGAACTGGACCATGAAAAAGTTCGTGCCCGGCCCGGCCTACCACGCGTGGATCCTGAGCTGGCTGCGCAAGGAATGGGATGCACTGTGGCAATACAGCCAGGCCCCGGTCGAGGTGCGGGCGCGCGCCGACACGTGGTTCCTGCGCATCACCGGCGGCGACGCGTATGGCGGCCATGAGCGCCACTACCACAACCTGGATCACCTGGTGCACGGGCTGGCGGAAATCCGCACGTGGAGCGCCAATGTCGGCCCCAGCCGGCATGATACCGACCTGGTCCGCGCGGCCTTCTGGTTCCACGATTTGCACTATGTGCACGGCGATGGTCCGGCGGCCGATGGCGAATTGTCGAACGAGGAACAGAGCGCGCAACTGTGGCTGGGCAGCGGCCTGGGCGACGGCAAGCAAGCCGGTTTCTCGGAAGGCGTGGCGGCGCTGATCCGCGCCACCGACCATTTCCAGGGCCCGGCGATCGTGCACCCGCTGAAGGAAACCATGCTCAGCGTGGACCTCGCCATCCTGGGCCAGGATGAAGAGGTATACCGCCATTACGCGCAAGGCATCCGCCACGAGTACAGCCATGTGCCGGATGAAACCTATCCGGTGCTGCGCGGGCAGGTGCTGACGTACCTGCGGCAGAAGGCGGAAGCGGGCACCCTGTTCGGCGATCCCTTCTTTGCCGAGCAATACAATGCGCTGGCGATGGCCAATATGACATGGGAATTGCAGCAGCTGGGGCAGTAGTGGCGCGGTAAGAAATGCCTGGTTGAAATAGCTTGCGGCATGGATGCAACGTTATGGAAATAACGCCAGGAATTGGCGCAATGCCGGATTGCGCAGCCGCACGATAGACTCCTATACTGAATCTCTACAGAGATGCGGATGAGCTCTTCTCATGCTTGCTTGAAAGTAAGAGTTTGTCCTGTGCCTGATAACGCGGAGACTGACATGCGCAATCGATCCCACTCTTTCCAGCTGGCGCTGGCCATCAAACTGATGTGCGCGGCGGCGGCCATCGGCGCCGCCGGCCACGCCACGGCGGCGCCGGACATCACGCGTGTCATCGTGGCCTTCAAACCCGGTTCCGCTGCCGCCATCCGCTCCGCGGTCGGCGCGGCCCACGGCGCCATCCAGCATGAAATCTATGGCATGGATGCGATGGCCATTGAAGTGCCGACCCAGGCGCTGAACGGCTTGTCGCGCAATCCCAACGTGCTCTACGTGGAAGAAGACGTCAAACGCTACCCGCTGGGCGGCACGACGGCATCGACCGGAAATCCTTACCTGATGGGCCAACTGGTGCCATGGGGCATCAAGGCCGTGCAGGCCGACCAGCTGGCCGATACCAGCGCCGGCAACCGCAAGGTGTGCATCATCGATTCCGGCTATGACCGTTCGCACGAAGACTTGAGCGCCAATGCCGTGACCGGGGAATATGACCGGGGCACCGGCTGGTGGTACACCGATGAAAACCACCACGGCACCCATGTGGCGGGCACGATCGCCGCCGTCAACAACAACGATGTCGGGGTGGTGGGCGTGAACCCGAACCGCAACCTCAAGCTGCACATCGTCAAAGTCTTTGGCGCCGATGGCTGGGCCTATTCCTCGTCGCTGGCGACGGCGGCCAACAAATGCGGCGCGGCCAGCGCCAACGTGATCAGCATGTCGCTGGGCGGAGGCCGCCCCAGCAAGACCGAAGAGCGCGCGTTCAATACCCTGGCGGGCAAGGGCGTACTGTCGGTGGCGGCGGCCGGCAACGACGGCAACACCGCCGTGTCATATCCGGCCGGTTATGCCAGCGTGATGAGTGTGGCCGCGGTCGATGAAAGCCTGAACGTGGCCAGTTTCTCGCAATTCAACAGCAAAGTGGAATTGGCCGGACCCGGCGTGAATGTACTGTCCACGGTGCCGATGGGCGGGGGGGCGTCACCCTCGCTGGTGGTGGGCACCACCACCTATGCGCCGGGCGCCATGGATGGCTCGCCGAAAACCAGCGCCACGGGCGCGCTGGCGGATTTCGGCATCGGCGACAAGGTTGTCACCGGCAGCATGACCGGCCAGGTGTGCCTGATTGCCCGTGGCACCAT
>Ga0307408_100000447_pt1 | contig 36176 bp, 30 predicted proteins | sample 322Cmetagenome_FD_202116 | JGI IMG/M metagenome (GOLD analysis project Ga0307408, IMG submission 202116) | Maize rhizosphere microbial communities from greenhouse at UC Davis, California, United States - 322HYB-C-3 | ecosystem: Host-associated > Plants > Roots > Rhizosphere > Soil | place...
TCCCGTCCGGGACCTTTGTTTGCGCAGATTATGGGTATGAGTGTGTCTACTTCGCCGTTGACCTTACATCCCCTCAGGGCCCTGTATATGGACTTGGACAATCTCATGCAGGCGTCGCGGGAGCTGACTTCGACGAGTTTGTTGCTCGCGTGGCCGAAGACAGTGACGAAGTGCATAACTACCGCTGATCTTGTTGATTTCGCCAAAAGCGGACAAGACAAGTTGAGGATGAGGGTATGAACTTTTCGGCAAACAAGCTTAGTCGGGCGTTGGCGTTCGCTGGTACGTCGGCTGCTCTTGCCTGGGTAACAGGACTGTACTTTGCGTTCTCACCCAATGAGGTCTCATGGCTGCCTCGCTTCGTCACGTCCGGAAATTTGGAATGGGTGTCGCTGATTTGGATACTTGGAGCCGGTCTATGGTGCCTGTATTTGCTGTATAGAGCAGTTAGATTTAGAGGTGTCACGTGGTGGGCTTATGCTATCGGTATTTTGACGGTCAGCGCCACTTCTTTGGTTATGGCCATTGTAGTCTATGGTCTGCTCCACTGAGGACAAGTCGCATTCGGCCAATAACAGACCTCCACTTAGCAACCACCAACCCGATGACTTTAGAAGCCGTACAGACCATTGAAGTTGAATGCTTTGATCAGACGCTGCGAGTGAAGCTCGTAGGCGGAGGCGAACCCTGGTATCAAACGGTGAACTACACCGTTGCAGGAGTCGAATGGCACGATAACTTAGGCGCTTTCTGGTTCGATATGAAGAATCGAGGACATTCTGCCCATTGGTTTGGTAATGTTCTTGAAGAGATTGAAAACGAAATAGATGTGCGGTTAGAGTTGAATAGTGGAACGACTTGGTTGAACATATCCGATGAAGTAAAACGTGAAATTGAAATTGCCACGAGTTGACCGGCTACGGCCAATACCGGACGGCCGAAATATCAATAGATACTATTTACATTGATAGAGAAATGGATGACCCCACAAGAAGCCTTCAAAGAAATCAAACAGCGGATACCAACCGGGACCCCGCTGATCGACGCGCTCAGTGAATTTGTGAATTTTTATGCTTCGACCTCAATTGAGGGGTGTTCAAAAGACTCTGACGACGATATGCTGTTGTTCGAATGGGGCGGGCCCTATTCATGGGATGAGAGCGTCTCCTTGAGCCTTACGCGTCAGTTCTCTCTCAGCGACGAAGATGGCGAGTATGCTCAGATGCAGCAGTTGCACATGCACTGTCGTTACGATCCAAGTCAAGTAAGCCTTGTCGCAGGAAACGAGTGGATGCACGGCCAGGATATTGACGCATTTCTTCGATACGTTTTAAATGCATCGGCTACTGAAACGGTCAAATCTCTGAACATGCGTTCTCTGGATTTTGACTTGCACGACGTTTAGGAAAATGTCAGCGCTCGGCCACTAACGGACGGCTGAGAACGCACAACCCAGCAAATTGAGAACATGACACCGTATCAGTACGTTATTTCGCTACGAATTTGGCATCCTGATATGCCTCACGAGGAGTTTTCTAAGAATCTTGGCCGCCATCCAAAATATAGCTGGACTGCAGGTAGCCCTCGATTCTCTGCGAAAGGAATGCCACTAGGCGGCACTCACAAGAGTTCGTACTGGTCAACAGAACTCACTTCAGAAACCACGCTTTCTGACCCGATTGAGGTAGAGCAGGCATTAAACACTGAAGTCGCGCATTTTTCCCAGTACGCTCAGTTCTTTAGTAATGTCCGTGCAGAGGGTGGAAAAGCGGAATTCTTTGTCGGGCTATTCAGCGATGAAAATATCGTAGTCGATTTTGAGCCTTCGCTCATGGGGCGACTCGCAAACGCGGACCTTGGCCTCTGTCTTGACTACTTCCCTTGGAAACGGGAAGAGAGGTCGGAGTGATGTTTGAGTTAGCTGCGAAGGTCGGCAGCGGGGCGGATGCGCAGCCAAGTGAGCGCAGCGTACAATCGGCCATTCGCTGCCATCCAGTTCAACCCCGACGCGGTCGAACGCGCCGGTTAATTCAAGTACGTTAAGCTTCAAGATGAACATCCAGCAGTTATATAAGAATCTCCAAGAAAGCGCTGACCCTGTCCTCAGCCGGTACGGATACGCTGCAATGGATTCAACTTATTTCAAGCGTATATCTGATGAGCTATGCCTATTTATCCATTTTGAAATATCACGAGATAGATCGAGCTATACGGTATGGGTCTATCCCAGCTCCCCAAAGCTCAACCCTCCAGAGCTAAGCAGGTTCCCGGAGCAGCATGGCAATCCCCTAGGCAGCAAATCTTTTCTAAATGCGAAACTAGGTGTCGGACATGGGGCGTCCACCTTCTCGTGCGGAACCAAAGATCTCCTAAAAATGACACTTTCCAGACATGTGCTCCCCGCCATTGAACGGCATGCAGTCACCTTTCTTGATCAATTCAAATCGTTACCCGATTTGGTGCCCTTTCTTGAATATCCTCAATGGGCAAGTGCATTATCGGCCTAACACATTGTTCAACACGGACGCACTGACGCGCGCCGCTTAACTCAAGTACGTTGAACGACCGCTATGTAGAATCGCGACGGTCCGCAAAGGGGCGGAAGCCGCCTCCCATTGAGAGCCCGTGACAAGAAAAGGCAGAGCAGCTACAACCGTTTCGACCAACGGTCTACATGCCGCCAGCGCTTCACCAGTTCTGCTGCATCGCCATAGTCCAGTCGACCAAGAGCCTGCACAACGGTATATCCCATCTCACGCAGCCAACCTATATCGCTGGCCCCGAGGGCAACATAGAGGCGTTCTCCAGTCGACAGCCCTGCCGTTCTGAAATAATTTCCATCCAAGACGTCAGCGATCACCTCATCCAAATAGTCAAGTTGTTCGTGCCGCATCTTGCTTCCTTTTTCCGGGATTCGTCCTGAGCCCTTTACCGCATCTGCCGCGCGTCTAGAGCCGCTTGTGGTAATTGGCGAGGCCAATATTCGCGAGCGCGCCGCAGCAGAACAACAAGGCCGGCATCAGCGCCACCGGCAACTGGATGGGCAAGACACAGGCGATGACCAGGCAGCAGCAGGCCACAATCGCCCCTGACACGCACGCTGCGAACACTTCTGGGTTGTGGCCGGAGAAGTCTTTTCCTTTGACGGACCGCCGCACAACCCCGTCCACGACAGCGGCGACATGAAAAGGGAGCAAGCCAGGAAGCAGGTACAGCACCACGGCAGCGCGGTAGGTGGCCAGAATGAGCAACGCATTCAAGGAGCGGAAGTATTCGTTATTTAGAAGGCGGTTCCCGACGGCGGCTACTTCCGGCAGTACCTTGGCGTTCTTTCCTGCCGGGCCTTGCGCAATCGGGATCAAGGGAGGGCTCGGCGTGGAGTCCGGTTGCAGGTCGAGCATCTTGGCCAGCATCGCCATGGCGTGGTCCTGGCCCCAGAATTCGGACAGCAAAGCATGCTCAATGCGCACCTGAGAAATGAACACGCCAGCAGGTTTCGCGGCGGGCAGGTAAAGTACCAGCATGAGCAGCGAAACCAAGGAGCAAATGGTGACGATCCGGATCATCCCGATTCTCCCGTGTCGTCCTGCGTCTCCCCACCTGCGTCCAGACCGGGATCGAGCAGTGTGAAGCGCCCTTTGCACAACCGGCCACCTGACACGGACGCAAAAAACTGCAAGTTAGGCAGTTTCCCCAGCAGCGAGGTTGGGATCAATTCACTCATCTCCTCCGTGATCTGGGCGGATTCGACCATTGTGAAGTCGCCGAGATGGCCATCCGAGGCCGTGTTACGGCCAACCTTCATGTTGTGGATCGGCGTCTGACCAAAGGTTTCGTTGATAAACTCCTGCGTCGGCTGGTCCTTGGTACGGAACGCAATCAGGTTGTTCAGGTTACCCAGCGCCATGCGCGCCGCCTCTTGATTCCCGAGGCGCTTCGCCAAGTCAGCGATCGTCTGCATGGCCGCCGTCGTATAGATTCCCCCTTCCGCTCCTTTGTTCATGATCTCGATCAACGGCTGGTTAATCACGTTGGAGACTTCGTCGACGAACAGGGAAATCCTCCGGTAGCCACCAAGGTTGTAGCGGATGCCGGAGCGTGCCGCCAGGTCCGCCAGGCACATGGCGCCGATGGCCGACGCCACGGACGGATCTGGGAGCGAATCGAGGCACATCAGCAGGACGTGACCACCGCGCTCGATCTTCTCCAGGTTCATGATCGGGCGCTCGTCGTCGGCATCGAACGGGTCGGGCGATAGCGTGCGGCCCAGGTCGCCGGAAGTGAGCATGGAGAGGATCGGCAGCAGGTTGGCCGTGATCTTCTGATAGTGCTCGCGGTTGTGACGGAAAACGCGGACCTGAGAATCGATTGCCTTGTCGCGCCGCGATTCATGGACAAACCGCTCGTAATATTCGACAAATCCCAGCAGTTCGCAACTGGCGATCGGCGACGGTGACTTGATGGTTCCGCGGCGTGCACGGTCAATGAGACGCGCGAGTTCTGGTTCCTGGCGCCAGCCCATGCCGAGCAGCTCCTCGTAGAAGCGCTCGAGCGACAGTTCTAGGATCGGCTCAATACCGCCTTCGATATACTTGGTCAGCTTCATGAGGTTAGGCCGCATCTCCAACCGGACCATCCCTTGGGTCACTACATTGACTGCATCCCAGCCAAACGCGGAAAACGCCCCGGCCGTGTCCGGTGGCAGGATGGACTGGATACGTGACGCGATCTCAGTTGGTTTCTGCCAGTTGAACGTGAAGTCCAACCTGGCGCCCGTTTCCGGGAACGCGGGGTGAAACCAGAGAAATCTGTCCGGTTCGCGGTAGTCGGCGCATGCCCGCATCACGATATTCTTCAGCCGCTTGGAATTCTTGGGGTCCAGAATGATCACCACGTCACCGCGCCGGATGGCCTGCGTGATCAACCAGCCGAGACATACGCCCTTGCCGGACTGCGTGGTACCGACTATCAGCGTCCCACCCTCGAAGTTCTGCAGCGGGCGCTTCAGCAAGATCTCCTTCTTCTCGACGCCATGAATATAAGGCAGGCCGATCTCTCCTTCCGGCTGGGCCGGGGTCACATACCCCAGCAGTTGCAAGATGCGCGGCGAAATCTGCAGATCGCGGTAGTCGACTTTCGCCAATTCATAGAGCCGTTGCGAATGAAGCGGCTGCCACTCAAATCCGAATCCAAACACCACCAGATCCGGATCAGTGGTGAGACCGGAAAGCTCCTTCGTAGTGATCACCTGCATTGCCCGTCCGGAGAGCGCCGCACGCACACCGATAATGCGCAAACCCTGCCGGAGTCGCAGCAACGCGAACGCAACGCAGATGAGAAGCATCGCCGCCCCCAGGCGCGGCGGAATATGCCTTGGTGTCATGGCGACGTATGCCAACCCTGCTCCGCACCAGACCATGGCCGAAAACAGTTCAATCGGCCGGCGCCATGGCATTTCATACCGACGAAGCAGCATCGTGCCCTCCGTCACGCTCCTTCGCGGCCGCTTTCTCCAACTGCAGGCCTGATACGCAGCCGCCGTTGACCAGAATGCCGGGTACTTTGGAACCGTGCATTTCCCGTGTATGGATACGCTCACCATCCGGTTGCGCGGCCAGCATGCCGGCATCCGCCAGCGCGCGCTGGGCACGTCGGGCGTCAATCCCGCGCCGCGCCAGCTCGCCCAAAGGAACGAACAGCACGCCATTGTCCAGCAGGCACGCCGATGGCAGCTCCCCGGACAGCGTCCCGACAATGTCGGTGAGCGCGGCAGCAACCTCTGGATTGAGCCGCATGGGTGCAGATAACGCGGCGCGGTGCCGTTTGCCGCTCCCCTCGCGCGGAGTCCGCTTGACTGCCGTTCCAGCCGCGCCGTGATCAGTTGCTTCGACCGCCCCTTCGCCCGTTGGTGGTGGGATTTCACCCATTTCAGGCAGGCTAAACTGCACGCACTCACGCTTGTGCTTGGGAGGTTTAACAGGAACTGCAACACCGCTCCTCTGGCTGTCGTCCGCTTGCATCGCTTGCGCCACCGGCGCAGTGTCGTTTGACGGGGCTGCAGGCAGATCCGGTGGCGTCTGGCCCGCCGATTCGGCAGATAGCTCCAGGGGGAGCGGCGATGGGCGTGGCGTCAGAACAGCAAGGATGGTGAATGGCGAAGACAGCTTGATTGCCTCGATCGGCTCGGTCCCACCCGGCGGGTAGATGGTCCATACCCTGCACTCGGCGCTCTGCGCCCTGACGAGATCCGCTGACTCCAGAATGTCCAGTACGCCCGTAGCGGAGTCGGGAATGCCCGGGAGGCGCTCATCCTCAAGTAATTTGACGACGTCATTGATGCCGTTCGGCCAAACCAGAAATAGCCCGTCCTGGCCATACCAGAGGCGCGATTTGCCGATGTTCGGCTGCCAGCCATGATGCGACAGGACCAGTTCGCGCATGGCCTCGACAAGGTACCGGGCCATATGCAGCGCAGGCCGGCCAGGCGCGCCGCCATTCAAGCTTCGCAGGTTTCGATGAATGACCAGCGCGGCGGCATGCCGTACCAGCCGGTACATGACACTATGCTCGTGGTACATGGTCGCGCCGGCGATCGATGCGAGCATGTGCGGAACGATGATTGCATTGTCCTTGGCCAGGTCGCACATCGTCTCCGCCGGGACGATCATCGGCAGCGCGAATAGGCCGAGCGCCCTCGTTTCCTGCGACGCCTGCCACCTGACGTGAACGTGCGCCAGATTTCTCTCCTTGGCCCAGCGCGACAGCGGCATCAGGTAGGGCTGCCATTCGCTCCCTTTGGCATCGACCACGCGTGCGTGGCTTAGCGCCCGATGCAGCTCGTTGCACAGTCCTGCGATGAAGGTCGCCCGGCGCCAGCGCGGCTCGAGTACCCGGCGATTCGAAATGGTTGCGCGCCCAGCAAAGATCTGCGAGTCGGTCGCCTGCAACGCATAAAAGGCGGTTTCCAGTCCGATACGGGCGAGGCCGCCGTCGGCAGTGAAATAGCTGTCCATCGTGGCCGGCAGTTGGTTCACGTACGCGAGGTATTGGCGGATGGGTGCCAGAAGATCGGCTGAGAAAGAGGCGGCATCGCATCCGTAGCAAAGCTTGATGCGGCCAAGCAGTTCGCGGTTCGACTCAAGAATCTCGTCGAGCGTCAGCAGGCGCAGTCCGGAATTGGTGGGCGCGCCCGACTGCGGTGCATGTGACTGTAGTGGCGCGGTCGTAGTTCGCTCGTTGCCGCCGGCATGCCTTAGCGACGTCAATATCCGCTCTATCCACATCGCTCGCCCCCCACAACGCTCTACCTGGAGCAGTGTGTGATGAGGCTAGGTGAAACGCCAAACGAAATGGGGAGATTTCGGGCGAGCTTTCGTGGTGTTCTGCGCCTACCCTGCGTTACTAGCGATGGCGGCGACGTTCTGCGCGACGAAGTGCGCCTGAATGTGAGGATCGCGATGATAGCGTTTTAAAAGCTTACAAAATACACACCCACTTTGATCGTCCGTCTGGTCGCCAGCTGCAACCACATACCGGGAATGGCATCGCCTGCAGGTATGGAGTGCGAGCTGTGGCGGGCCGCTATCCCAGATCCCGTGCATCTCGCACGCAAGATTGAATGCGCGCTCAAATGGAATAGCGGGCGTCAGCGTGCATCGCTCCTGGTAAAGCCGATAGGCGCCGACCAGCGCCTCCGACGGCTTATAGCCATGCTCCACGAGCAACGTGTCAAAGATCACGGCGAATATCGAAGCCTCAGCGCGATCTACCACGCTGCCGCGGTGATACCAGTCGCTCGATTCGAGCCACCTGCCGGGCGCCGACGACGTGTCCTGGTAAAACAAGGAGCGCAGCATCGGCAATTCCAGCCCCGTGATGCGCGATACGGTCCGAATACGCGCGCCCATGTCGACGCACTGCTTGGCCAGTTGTAGCGCACGAATGTGCGTTTCGGCATAGAGGGTGCTCATGATAGTGGACCACCCCACCCTAGCCGGCGGCTGCCGTGGGCAATGCCGTGCCATTCGCCGCCAGGTTGGTGCCGGCCGCGCAAAGCATCATGGCCAACCCCAGAGGCGCATCCAGCAGCTTGGCGAGGTTGTCGACCGGCCGGAACAGGCTCTCGTGGGGCATGTTCGCGGCCAGCAATTGGAGTTCGCTCGTAGTCATGTCAGCGAGCTTGGTCGCCGACTCGGGATCGAGGTGGAATTTGTAAATTGCCGACAGACGCTCGCTACGCAGGCTGGCCTGGATCGCGAGAAGGAAATTCAGGTTGAGGTACTGCACTTCGGTCAGATGAATGGAATTCTCCATGATTGCACCTCCATTCTGCCCCGCATTCCCGAGGCGTGGTCATCACTCCGGTACCGATATCGCGCCGCTTGGCCCGCTACCAACACCGCGCTAAAACGCACTGTGCGACGCAGCATATGACGCCATATCAGGGGTCAGGCTATACCGCGCCCGCCGCCCGGTCAATAGCATGTGCTGGTTGTGTGCACAGCAAAAGAAAACTGGTCTTGACTTCGCCACCTACTAAGGTAGATGCTAGCGCCTATAGCATCGTGAAATCATCAGGTACCGCGCATAGCTTTTGCTAAATTCCGACTCCACTGTTCGAACTGCCTACTCCCTGGAACAACATGGAAACCACCCTGCGCAACGTTCCTCTTACCCGGCTTCAGGCACAGCAGATTGATCTTCACCTGGCCCCCGGCGTGGCCAACCGGCTAGTCGCAGAAATGGCGTTACGGGATGTATCACAACACCAACACGTGCACTACCTCAGCGAGATTACAGGCCGCGCACTGCAAACCGTTTCTCGCTGGATCGATCCCGATAAGCCTGGCATGCCCGATCTGCGATCGCTCGCCCTGCTCTCCATCCAGTTTGGCGTTGATGCCAACTGGTTACTCGGTCTCTCTGCCTACCGTACATCGTTCCGAAATGACCTCTTGCCGCCCACGCTGACACGGCAATTATTCAAAAAACCGCCGCCAACCGATTGGCTTGGGCCGTTGCTCGCTCAAACCACCCCTTTCGCCAAGCATTCCGTTGCGACGATGCACGGTCAGGACATGGCACCTGTTATCCTTGATGGCTCGCCGTTCTTCTTCGATGCTACGATCACGAGCGTCAACTGCAACGGCATCTACTACCTCCAGTACCGCGGCCAAACGATGGTGCGCCATATTGAGATCCGCATCGGAGAAGGCATGCTTCTCCGATGCGAAAACCCTCAATACGAGGCGACGAGCATCCCCGACCTAGATGCGACGCCCGATCTGCGAATCCTCGGACGCGTCACCCTGGCCATCAACGCCTGCCGCCTATAGCCTGACCTTCAACGGCACCATGCAACACTTCATGCCGCCTCGGCCAGATGCTTCCATTCGCTCGGACTTAATTCCAGCAACTTGCCACCGAGCTCTTCGAATTCGGTCGCGCGGTCATAATCGGCCACCTCCTGCGAGTAACCAGTGACGGCGTTGACCAGACCATAACCGTTCAAATGGTGATCGGAAACCAGGTGCCGCAGGACACCTGCGCACTCCGTCTCATTCAAGGCATAGCGGTTGGCCAGCACTTCAACGACCTTTACCGGGTTGCCGGTAATCTTGATGCCCATCGTCTTGCGCATCTTCTCCGAGATGAGCTGGAACGTCGTCTCAGATACAGCCGTCTGTACCAGGTCCCGTACCTTCAGGAAGATTGCCTTGTCCTCGGCTTCCAGCGTGTCGTCCTGGTAGACCCGCACAGATTCATCATCGGAAACGAGGGCCCGGCCAGCGTGGTTCTTTCGCATGCTGCGGTCCGCGACGATTAAACCGTTGCTGCACACCAAACGGTACAGCAGCGGTTCTACGCGAAGCGTGCCACAACCGACTTCCGAATTGCTGACGATGACGCCGGCCTGCAGGATGTCGCCAGGGGCCACCTCGCATTCGATCTTTGAGGTGACCACCTTCAGGTACAGCTTCGACTCGGTCAGTTCAACCGATTCGAATCGTGCACCAGGTAGTTGCTGCAGGATCGGCATGACGCTCATCGCCAGGTCGAAGTTATCCAGGCGACGATAGCGGTTGGACAGAAATGCCCTCGCCCTGCCGTCCAGCGTCCGCACCATGTAGCTGTCCGGCGCGTTGATCCGGAGCCAGCCATTGATGTTCTGGTCCAGCAGTTCCGGATACAGGTCCCGCATCAGCTTGAAATAGGTGAACGGGATGTTCAACTTCTTCGCCAACTGGGAGCATGCCAGTTCGCTCAGAGGATAGCGCCATGGACCATCGGCCTCATCAACCACCAGGCCGCACTGATGTGATGCCAGCGTTGCGCTGTGCATCATCTTTGCAGGAACGATCAGGTCCTTTTTCGCGATGGCCTGGCGTTCGAGTTCGTTTGCCAGGTCAATCAGGTTGCGTCCAGTTTTCATGATTACGTCTCCAGAAAAGTTGCGGACGGCCCGCCCCCCACCGGGGAACGGATCCCCGCGGGGTTGAAATCAAACCGGCAGATGCCGGCACTACGTCGTCCCATTGACCGGGACTGCATCACTTCGTTCAGGCAGCCTGCTCAACGCCAGGCGCTTGGTGGGAAAGCACGTTTGCCCAATCCGCGCCAGCGGCACGGGGGATGAAAACTTCCGCCGAACGCTTCTCGCCGCGCACTCGCCGTTTTAAGAATTGGCGAGCCAGCACATACGAAGAGGCCTGCCCGTCAAACATGGAGTCCGCATCGTTGTCACCATAGATGCGCAACCTGCGGACCTCCTCCGGAATCCACATGCGCTCCAAGTTTCCAGCGCAGATCCCGATCCAGATGGACTGCCCGGTTCGCTTCAAGATGGCCAAGCCGGTCTCGATGCCCTCGCAGACCGCGAGTTCGGCACCAGCTGCGGCCAACCTGATCGCGCCACCTTCAACGCCACCGCAAAGCAGCTTCTTGGCATCCCTGCCAGAGAGCTTTCGTCCATCCTGCAGGTAGGTCCGGTGCAACGATACAACCGCACCATGCCGGTCATGAATGCATGCGACCATTGCAGGAAAGCGGCCTACCAGCACCGGCTTCCCGGTCGCCGCATCGAGCTCGTAATATCCGAGCGACGGGTGCGTCCGCAATGCGTCGGGATATGACGCCATTCCCAGGCCTCGGTTGCATAGATAGCGGTCCACTTCGTCGCCATGGGCAATTGGCCTGGTTTCGGCAAGGATTTTTTGCACAAGCGATGAAGCGTCCTTTTCCACTCCTCTCCTGGGTTGCGGTGCCGGCTGCATGCATAAGGCGCGCTCCACACGATGGAGTGCAGTCCCTGCGCTCCATCCGAAGTACCCCATGAGCAGCTTGAAGCCACCGCCGGCGCCGCAAGCCCGGCAGACATAGTTGCCATCGCCGAACTTATCGGTGAACTGGAAGCGGTCCGTACCGCCGCAGCCCGCAAGCGGGCAAGGCTGATTCTTCCGGTTCAACACCGACTCCTCCACGCCGAGCGCGATCAGCAGGCTGGTCCACCGCCCGTAGGCATTGGAGCGCGCTAACCGAAAGCGTTCTTCCAACTGTTCCTTGGTCATACGTCCTCCGAACAGTCATTCGGCCAGGCGCCGCGTGAACAGCAGGCCACTCTTGAGCGCATGGCCCAGCAAGGCATCCATCAGCAGACGCCGCGGCAAGTAGACCGCATGGTTATCGTCGCAGCGATCAACAGTGCGGATGACGAAGCCGCCCGATTCAAGCGCGATGTGGACTGGACGGTCCTGGCTGCGGATATGGAACATCCGACCGGCTTGGTTCGTCACAATCTCGCTTTCCTTGACCAGGTATTCCAGCTCACTCAAACCACGGACCTCGATAAAGCGTTGGTCCGAACGTAGAGCAATCGACATTTCTTCGAACATGATGATTTCCTTCCAAATGTCAGGTGCCGAATGACCAGGCGAATCTCGCCTGATCGCGGCCGACGGTTCACGAGAACAGGTCATTGCGTTCACTGTGACGCTTGACCTCTTCGTTCAACCATTGAGGATTTTTGGCGAGGCATTCAGCGACCCAGTTCGGGTTGGCCATGACCGCCTCTTGCACCCACTTCGGATAGCTGCTGATCGTGGCTTCAAGCCAGCGATGCAGCCGCACGCGAAGCCAGTCCCGAACCTCCTGCGGATCAAGCGATCCGATGAAGGGCAACTCGGACAAAGGACTGCCCGAAACAACCCGAAGGCAGTTCACAAACGAGAATGGTTTGGTATCGCGATCGGGATCCGTGAAGACCCAACGGATGATTTCGAATTTTTCGGCCAACGGCGTGCCCGGATTACTAAGCAGCTTGACCTTTTGCAGGAGCCACCAGTGCAGATGAACGACATCCTCTTCCGAGAATTCGACAGGCGCGTCGTCATCCAGCAACTGGTGCCAGGGATCGATGGCAGCGCGACGGCCAGAGGCCGAGCGCGTGTCACCTTCAATATGGGCGGACTCATTCATGATTGTCTCCCTGAGGAAAAGAAGAGCGAGACAATCATCCTCACGGGATGGTTGTCCCATGGGGATCGAGAGAAAGCCAGCAAGTGCCGGCAGAAGATTGGACTGGCTTGACTGCTACGGCCTGATGCCGTTCTGGACGGGCTGCCAGCTACCGTCAGGAAATCTGATGAATGGAGCTGACTTCCGATTTGCACGAACAATGTCTTCGGCGGAGCCAGCCCTATGCTGCGTGATAGGACTCAATCTAGGAAACAGCCCTGTCTTCGTCAACTGCAGTTCAACGAAAAAGCATATTTTCCTATTATTGTGAACCACCAAAGTGACGCCATCGGCGACGCCCAATGAAAGCGGGCCGAGTACTCGCAGGTTTTCTAGTTGCCGCGGCATTTTCAAGCGCGCACGATAACCGTTACAAAGCATGCATGGAGGCCATCGTGAACTCACCCACCGAAGCAAAACTGACCATCAAGGCCGATCACGGCGCCACCAATCGCAAGCTGCTGGCGCGCCAGGCTGCAGCCGACCTAACGCGCATAGAGTCCGCCAGCCGCAAGATCAGCATTCATCTATCTAGCCCCGAAGGCAAGCGTCTATACCTCCGCTTCTTCGACATTACGCAAATGAACCTGCACTTCATCGCGGTGTTCGCACGCATGAAGCTGCCGGTGGAAGACGTCGATAAGGTCGAACAGGAGCTGCGTCAGCTATTCGATTCCCGCCTCGCAAGGATTAACCAATCGCTTGTGGACATGGAAGCGAAGTGCCAGGCGAACGGGATTTTAAATCTCGCGACCTACGACGTTGAACCAATGTTGATTGAGGCCAAAGTCTATTCGACCCTTGGCAGGTTGCTACTCGAAATGATCGGAAAGGTGGACCAGCTGATGCCGATGCTCGAGACGCTTTGCATCGACGAGGCAGTTTCAACGAGCCAGCTAAATATCGAAAAATCTCGAATTAAAAAGAATATACGCGGCGCGGTGAGCGCAACGCGTATGCTTCGGATGGGATTAGAAAAGAGAATCCCAGCGCCAGAGTCAACCTCCAAAGGAGGCATCCCGGAAATGTCCGACGCCTCCTAGGGGGTAACCACTCGCACAGGATTTCGACTACTCGATTGCTGCAATGGTCGCATCAAATAGATTTCACAAATCGAATGGGAATGATCTCAGTGGCAGGGATCGGAAGTTCTTTCACGTACATCATTGGGACATCCGTGTTGGTGATCAGTCGTCCATGAATTGAAGATATTGCTGTCCCCTTCCCCAACCTAAGAGCACGCTGGATCTCGGACGGCGATTCTTGAAGCCATTTTAATCGCCTTAAATGCCTGGCCAATTTATCTTTCTCCTCGCCTGCAAACTTTTGCAAAGCTTCGGCAACCTCACCAATGGTGCGTGCTGGCTGCAATCGCTTGCACTCAAGAATCAGTACTCGTCCATCGGCCGCTCGCCAGGCCAGCACGTCAACGTCACCGAGCTCCTGAGCTGCGCCAAGCTCGGTCATCTGGACACGTGCACGAGCCTCCCACCCATTCAATTCAAGCTCCCGTACCACTTCATCTTCAAAGGCCCCACCTAGCGCATGGGCAGTCTTTCCGGAAAACGCCCGCATCTCTTGCGAAGTAAAGAATTCCTGAGGCATCCATGCCTTGCTCGCGCGCCCTAGTAGATAATTCAACGCTTGCATAACCTGACTAATACCGAAATATGCTATGCCCTCATCCGACGATTCTGTACAGACGACTGGTCGTACAACGATAGAGAGGCGCCGCTTAAAGAGCCATGGCCAAACATCTCTAGCAGCAAATCCTTTCGGAGCTTTCGCCCATTTTGGTCTACGCTCCAGGAAGAAGGACTTCACAAACGCATCACACTTGTGCGGATCTAGACCACGATTCTGCTCAATTCGCTGCTTTATCTCCCCCACCGAAGTAACTACTACGACTTGACCTACATCGGTTGCGAGGTCGGATAGCTCCGCAAAGCAATCGATCAACTCGTCCGGGCAGAGTCGGTACTCGGCTTCAAAAGCTGCCACAAAATCGCGACTGTACACATATGAGGCCTTCGATTTCCCACTGTCTTTCCGGTCCTCGTAGTAGCTCGAATACTCGCCTGCAGCTAACTGGTATTCATCGTTGTGTTGATTCTCGACGAAAGGTCGCATGATCGCCGCTTGGTACGACCTATCAATCTCATACTCGCCATTAGGAAACACGGACATCCGCCCAGGTGCCAAATTCCCACGGATGGCATCCGAGTCCGACGCAACTTCAATCAAAAGGGAGACCCTTGCGACCAAGAGATCAAACTCAGAGTCGCACACCAATCTGCCGCCTGACAAGGGACACTCACACAACGCCATCTCCGCAAGAATTCGCGTCGCTAGTGAAGTGCGATTCCTCTCTTGCTCCCGCGTGAATGCTGCTTCGAACCCTTCGGAGACATCATTCAAGGATAGGACAGCACGTGCGGTCCTGCGCCAATGCAGCCGGTCAGTGTAAATGGCTTCTGTCGAGCAGAATGAAGCCCTCAGCATCGAGTCCAAATCTAGTCCGTTGAGCGATGCCTTGATCTCCTCCCAAATTCGTGACACATACCCATTAAGAGTTGCTGTACACGCGTCGATACCGGCAATAACCGTGGGCTTAGTTGGCGGTTCAGGAGCCAGGTTTATCTTGACGAACGCTGCATCGACCTGCTTTAACCATCGTGGCTTCCTACTCGCGTTCCAAATCAGGTAATCCGACTTGAGTTTGCTGCTGAAGATGTGGACCAGGCGCGCACCGTCCGACGGCAGCGCTGCATCGACCGCACGTTCAACAAAGTCTGCCGCCCAAGGAGTGTGCAGCCCCGCTGCACTTTCAAGCGCTCGAACGAAAGTCCCAATTAACGCGCGCTCTCCTTCATTGCCAACCTTTTGAAATCCAGAAAAGAAGTTCGCTGGAAGACGAATTTCCGCGCGCCCCTCTTCCTTTGCAACAATGCTTGCTGCATCACTTAACACGTCTAGGTCCGAATGCACCGCAGCTTGAATATCGATAATCGAAGAACTATCAAGGAAAATTTCTACGACGGTAGCGAGCGCCGAAGACGGACCTTGATCTACAAAGAGCGCCACCTCCGCGAAAGAGTCAAGAAAGTCAGACCAAATTCGATACGATTGCGCTCGCTGTCGCTCATTAAAGCTAATGCCAACGCTGATTAGCCAACGTGCGCCTTTTTCAGTTTCCACTGCAGCAGCGAGCGTTGAATACTCGACGACGTCTGTACAGACGTAGATCGGTCGCATGGTCCTGCTATCAAAAAAGGAATTCCTACCATAGCGCTCGCAGGCCATCCATTTTCCAGATAGCGTATTAATCGCATGCTTATCACGAGACCGCCTTACGTTTTTTCGGAATTCCAATGTCGATGAAGGCGGAACCATCAGAACAGCCCCTTCTCGAAGGGGTAAGTCACGCGGCCAGATTTTGAAATCATCGTGAACCCACTGGCAAAAGAGCGAGAAGTCTCCGAAGTTAAAGTGTTTCGCCCCCGTCCCATTAACCCAAGTCGTTTGATAGCGAAACTTGAAAAACAGTTCGAGTGCATCATCGCTGTGGGCTGCCAACATGTCTAAGTCAGCAAGCCCCAGAGACACAAAATCCCAAGCCTGTCCAAGTCGTGGAAGTGAAGCTGACAATCCTCGGCCTACGCCTGCAAAAACAATAAGTGTCGTACCACGTTTAAAATTCTCCCGTGCAGCGCAATGCGCAGAACTACGCTCCAGGAAGTCATCAAGTGCCTTTTGCTGTTCAGGATTAAATCTTCTGACCGCGCCCCATCCGCGCTCGACACAATCTTGTAGATCTTCGTAAAGAACCACGACATGGACGTGATGATCAACATCCCGCACAAAGCACCAACTCTGCATTCGAGGCAGGCTTTTACTATCAACTTTAGATATCAGCGACGGGTACTCGGCCTCCATACGATGCAGGAGCCGGCGAATCAGTTTCGCTTGTTTTAACTCTAGAGCCGTCTCAAAGACCGAGAAGGCTTGTGCAGCCACCACCTCGCGAAGAATGTAGCTGCGTAATGCGGAGCCTACGCCCGCTGGCAGCGCCAGAACAAATTCGTCGCCAAATCGGATCAGTGGTCGAAGTTCAAGCGCGGTCCCTTGCGTAACAATCTGGGATGGCAGCGCGAGCCTATCCGCGTCCGTAAATACAAAAGGCTCCAAATCATTGGGCACAATTCCCAATTCATTCAAGTCTTCGATAGAAAAAGTCACGGCTGCCGCTCGTGCATCGATGCCGGTGTTTGGTGCAACAGTTACGTCCCCTCCCCTTGACGACGGCTCAGAGTGCCAGCGGCTAAGCTGAACTCGTTCCGCAACCGCGTCTCCAACATTAAGCAACGCGTAGACTCGTTGAAGTGCAATAGAAATCGGAGGATTTTGCGCTGCGAGGTATTCCGCCGCATCCAGCATGTGCTGGAGATGGAAGTCGTTACTTTCCCACGTTCCCTCGAATAGGCGATAGTTCCCTTGGGACGTACAAATATTGCTAACGAAAACGTCTTCGGGCGGATCTTCAGCACTCGATGCCCCCGAACTCCCCAGATTTCGATTCAACCATCGACCGATATCGGAAAAGGTAGGTTTGCGCTTTCCATCGCAGAAGGCGACGGCTAAGTGAACTGCCGTCTCAATTCGTATGGTATTCGCGTGGAATGCAGGGACCGTCAACAGTCCCGCGCATCGAGATACGGCGGCTTTTCGGTTAAACTCCTTAATAATCCGAGAGAGCACCTTGTTTTCTTCTGATCCTACCTGGTACATCAAATCCTCGCAGCATTTTCAATGCTGCCCATCAGATGTGGGCAGCGGATAGTCATCACGGCATCGCTGGTTTGAACCAACTCATTTGCGTACCATGTTCGACGGGCAGCGCTTTAGCGACAAAGTTAATATCGCGAATTGACTTTCAAGTCGTTAAATACCGTTCTTCACTTCCCCGATAGGGACGCTGATTCGTGTGCGAGCAACGCAAACGTCATCTTTGATGATGTAGCATTCGACGTAATGCCTGCCTGGGAAGTCAGTGCGTTCCTTGCGTTCTTCACGACCTTCATCGTCAAGCAACTGTCCTCGAATCCCTCTCTTCTCGGCAAACTCGCCGCGATTGCGCACTTTCCAAACCACTTTGTAAGGTTTGGGCACATTGCTGCTAACCACTTTGAAAACCAAATTCCGATCAATTTGCAGCCATGGGAATTTCGCTTCCAGGAACCGATATGCGCGCTCTTTGACACCTCGGTACTGGACATCGCATTCGACTTCCACTTCGTATTGAATGTCGACTGGGAACGCGTCCTCGATGAATTCCTCAGTCGAGCGCGCTGCGGCTTTGCCCACCGATTCATTTGCCGTGGTGGCTGCGGTGCTAACCGAAGGGAAGTGTCGTCCGAAAATTTTCTGCCAAAGCTTCTGCTTTTCTTTCTCCGCTTCCGCATCCAGGGCTTCCTGAGCTCGCTTAGCCGCCTTCCTGGCCTTCGCCTGGAACTTTCCTTTCGTGCTCACGCGATCATCACTACCGGGCGCCTTCCAGAACGTCTGTTCGGGCTGCTCGCCAAGATAGGAAAATACCTCCTTCACCAGCTGAGGGTAGGCGCCGTAGCTCTTGTTGTCGTATGTGGTATTCGACTTGAAGAAGTTGTACGCGAGCGTGTCAATGAGCATGCCGCTCATTGGCGCACCGTGCTTGTTCTTCCAAGCCCGAAGCATCTTGCAAACGCGTTTGAGATTGCGGTTACTCCGCTGGTGAATCTCCTGCACAGCGGCGATCTCGTCCCTTGGATGGCACCAACGCCATTTGCCGTCGTCATTTGCATCAGGGTACTTGTAACGCCCATCCGTCTCCACAAATGCCGGCAGCACTTCAACTCGATAATTCTTAAACAGAACCGCGACAACTTGGCCATCGGCTCGAATGGTGGTGTTCGGGTACAGTACCTTAAGCTTGTCGCGAACTTCGTTCAACAGCAGTTGCTGAACGTTCCCCTCCTCCTTACAGATTCGATCATGGACGCTCCAAGGCAATTCAAAGGACATATCGAGGTCACTGACGCCGTGGATGGCCGTGCATCGTCCGTACGAACCAACCTGCAAGCAATGCGCATACTCTGATTCTGTGTCGTAGTAATCCTTGTTAAGCCGGCGCGTAATTGCAAGATACCGACCGGAGATTTCGTCCGCGTTTTTTACAGCTAGGTTCTTTCGGAATTCTTCAAAAAGTGTTGCGCTCACAGGAGTCCTATTCAGCAAAAGGTGGGTTTCATCAAAACGCAGGCTCCGGCAACGATAGCTCCCAGAATCACGAAGGCCAATGTAATGGTTGTAGTCAGTGGCACCTTATCGCGCCAAAAAGTGAACGTGATCTGCTCCTCGATCCAGCCGATCTGCTGCTGCCAAAAGAATTTATAGTGCGCGGCCGTGTCACTCAGGAAAATCTGGCGCGAAATCCCGTAACTGTTCGCCTCGGAACGGATTCGCGCGTATTCAGCACATTGAGCGCTAAAGTCCGAGTTAGCCGGCATAGATTTCACATCTCGATAAAGGGAACTCAGTGACTGAAATGAAGCTGTAAGTTGCTCACCAGCCTTGAGATAAGCGACCTTGTCGTAGTAGCCCAGATAAACAGTCGCGACACCAATAAGAATGAGCACCGCTGATGGCACCTTATCGCTGAGTGCTGGAAAAATCAGACCAAAGATACCAATCGCTATGGAGACGAGGCTTGCCCAACCTGGAAGCTTGTCGACGAACTCCGCGGTCGCAAAGTGCTTCTTCGCGCCGTAACCGACGTTGTATCCAGTTTCCGCAATTTGCCTGAGTAACTCTTGTTGGTTTGCCATCTATCGTCTCTCCATCCAAGTTATATGGGGCGTCAACTCGAGGTGCGTTTGCCCACCGCGTACACGTATAAGTTGCCTTCCTAATGCCGATAATTCGCAATTGCATTAAATGCAATTAATATAGGTATTAATGCAATCTTTTAAAACATTATACTGTATATAGACACAGTCAGATCTGATTCAAGGAAAGCTATAGCACCTGATCAGTTTTCGAACGAAATCGCGCCGGATTCGAAAACATTTCGCGACCAGGTTCCATTGAGAGAGGTAGCCAGTCGTTTAGGTATCTCGCGAATCACATTCCAGTGCTATCTGCGCTCGGAAATTTGAGCCAACCTACGCTGACAGGCACAATAAGCATGACCCGCCTCCTGCATTGGGCATTGAGTAACCGAATGCCCGTCCAGCAACTCTCGCTCGACCCGCTTGCTTTCGTCGATTCCTGGCGTGGGCAAACAGCACCAAATTGAGCCGCGTCCCTCCTGTCATGCAGGCCCCGATATCTGCCGCCCCTTGTTGCAAAAAAGACCTTACTTATTCCTGAGGGACGTCTATTGTACTTTTTGTTGCATTTATGTAATACAATCGATTTGTTACCACCAATTACATGTTTATTGCCTTCCAATTAACGCTCGATGTCCTAGACGTCGCGAATACTAGAAGAGACATGGGAATACAAAATAGCAATAGGTTTGTAAGTCCACTCAAGAGCTGGTTAGCAGAATTTCTCTTGATGCGTGACATGCTTAAACCATCATCAGCGCGTCCCCTTTATAGCTACCAGGTAACGTCCCAAGAATACGAGGAGTTGCGCAAGCTCCTATCAAATTTTCGGAAGGACGCATTCGACTTTCGACATGAACATGGTTGGGCCGCTTGTTTTTGTCTGTTTGTAGCCGAGTGCTTTAGGCGCGAATATGACGGCGGCGAAAGTGGGTGGGCTTGGTCTACTTTCGAGACAAAACTAGGAAGTGGATTCAATCAGCAGCAGCACGCCGAGCTTGTCACGGTCGGCTTGGAACAGTATTGGAAACGTCCCATCCGCCAACGAGAACGGGGGCGTGACCTACTCGGATCACTTTTTTCCGAAGGAGGTCTTCCCTGGCTCCTAGTTCAATCCGACTCACATGGATTTGGCCGATCCGTCCGCAAGGGACTTAGAGAATTCTATCGAGCGAGACAAAATGGCCGAACGACTGCAGATGTCATAGCTGAAAATGAACAGAATCTCCCACAGACCTTCCGCAATCTAGAAACACGACAACTGCTTGCTGGCATAGTGGAGCAGCTGATGCACTTAGCGGAAGAGCACCCCTTGCGGGAACACGGTGATCCAGCATCTTACCTCGATAACGTTGCTCCCAAATGGCGTGCAGACTTTCCGATTCCGCTAGATGAGGCTAACGCGCGGGGCCTGGTAAACGAATGGCTAAAGGACGCCGGCGCGCGTCGTCAAGAGCGCGATGAAGCCGAAGAGCAAACACTGGCATTTACCTGTGCCCACCGCTTACATAGCACACCAACTGATTGGCAAATTCAGTCTGAAATCATTGTCCCACGAACCTTGGTAATTCAAATTGGTGACCGCCAACTAAGCAGTACCCGACTGGAACCTTGCTTCTATGAGGGGGAACAACTGTTAGCCAGGGCTGCTGTTGTATATGGGGAGCTAGAAGAGAAAGAACTTAAGATTCGTTTCCCGGTCACCCAATTGTCGCTGCGGCGCCGCGCTCCAGAGAAACCACTAACTTTGCGCCTTCTAGAAAACGGCAACTGCATCAAAGTCTTCCAGTTCATTGAAAGCATGCTCGAGCATGATGACCTACCACTCATCTTCGAGTCCCGAAACGACGAATGGTGGTTTGTTTCATCTACATCCTGTTCAATCGCGGGCGAAATCGCACGGATTCGTGTTCCTGAACGGTTCACAGTAACTGACGAGACTGGCACCGAACTTACAATCGATCCAGGTTCCGGGCGCTGGCTAGACACGGCCGAATCATTGAAGATCCAAGATGACTTGAGTCTCATAACTGTCCGGCTCAACCAGCCGTCTGATCAATGTGTCCGACCACAGTTACAAGGCAACTGCATACAGCACACCTCAACACCTTCCACCATCTTCATCGGTTGGCCACGCCTCGAACTCCACGGAGGCAGTGTCGACGTTCAAGCACTTCAGATTTACGCCAACGGCTGCCGAATAGCCTCTTCGCGATATCCCTTGAAGGCCGGACAGATTCGATACAGCGTCAGGAACGCCCTTGGTGAAACCATACTCCTGCGCCGCTTTGGAGTTCTACCCGAGGGTTTCCGGATTTCAATTCAGCCTGCGCAGTTAAATCGTCCTGCACGGCTTCAAATATGGCCTTCCACTTTGAGCGCCCAAGTTATAGGTTCCAACTTCCTGACCAGTACAACGAAGAACGACCAGTTCATTGTCGTCGAATTGCAATCTGCGATCAAAGACATTCCAACTGGATTTTCAGTCGCAATCAGTGACGATACCGGCACCGAACCAGTGGTATTACATTTACCCTTCCCCTACCAAGGCGCTCGTTTAATCGGACCAAAAGGTCTGCCAATGGACACAAAGGACCTTACCCTCGATGAATTGGCTGGAGTGCGCCTATTCCTGACGTCTGGTTCGCAGTACAACCATCGGTTTACGGTCGAAATGGAATTGGTTAGCCCCGCGCAGCAACGGTTAGTTAGAAACTATTTCGTTGACATCGACTGCCTGCCAGTGCAACTTAGTTTGTTCAGTTTCCAGAACGACATTGCTCAAATGCTTGGCGCGGTTAATGATCAGGACGCCTATGTTCGTCTCAGTGTGGTCGCTGAAAAGCGTCTAACCAGCTTAAACGTTCGTCGCTATGATGGCCAAATTCGATGGCTAGATAAAACTACCTTTGAGGTAATCGGAAATACTACGGTCGACTTTCGGCATGGGGCGCGTGCGGCGGCGATGCTCTTACCTGAACCTCAAACGGCTCCAATCGCGATACCTGAAAGAGAAAGCGAAGGGATCAAGACAGGTGTTTTCCTGACGATTCCAGACATGGAAGGGAAATCACCTTGGTTGATCTACCCCGATAAAGGATCCTCAGTTAAGTTCCGTCCTGCGCTATACGTTCCAGAAGATAGATACGTAAGCGCGAGTGGTGGCGCTCATGGATCGGCGAATGATGTCTGCACGTTACACGAAGCGGCACGTACTTTTCATCCGCAATTTCGGCCTCGCGTCATCCATGAGCAAATCGAGGCTATGGCAGCAAACCTCGACCATAGCGGTTGGCAGTACCTGGCCGACCTCAAGACTCACTACTCGCACCTTCCGCTTTCTACGTTCAATAGCTGGCTCGCATTGGCGGACCACGCCGAAGCACTCGCCGTCGCAGTATTTCGATTGGAAATTGATGAAACCTTTTGTGGGCGTATCCGAGATGAGCTTGCTGTTGTCTGGGAAAGCACACCGCTCCCCCTTTGGTCTGAGGTCTACCAGCGCTTTCAACAATGGCTGGCACTGAAAGCACTTCCAGATGTGTTACGCGACAGTATCCTGAAGAATCGCAAGGCAGTCTTGCCGACAGTGGTGTCGGGCTTTCAATACGTGGATATCTATTTAGAAACCAAGAACGCACGTTGCCTTAAAAGAGCACCAATCGAGGCCGTACTACCTGGGTGGTATCAGATTTTGCGGCACACCCACGAATCCAACAACTCTTGGCCGACTGAGCTCGGGACAGAATTATCAGATTGGATTCAGCGTCAAGACTTACCGCTGAAAATCAAGCGGTTATCACTCATCGAATACACAGATGCAGTCACATACCTTCCCATTTTCATGGCTTTTGTCACTGCAGGTAAAGCGCAGTTCCGCGAGCTACAAGTCGACTCAGCGTACTTGAAGTTCGCCATCAAGATGATTTCCGACTTTGATCGAGTCACATGGTATGCCTGTGTACACGCGATGATGGTCTCCTACTTACTTGCTTCGGATTCCCAAAGCTAAGGACAACTATGCACTATTTCCGTCAACTGATTGATCAAAGTCTGAATCGCACACGAGAAGCCACCTTGAGTGTCCTCGGCATCAACGATCGCGGCCTTCGTCGGCACTTGGCCAATGTAATGACAGACGAACTCGGCGCCGATGGATGCTTTCTTGCCCCTCCAGTATTCGAGCACACGTTCGGATGGGAAGAGTCCGATAAGACATTAGGTGACCTCGAAGGACGCCTACTTTCCAGCACCCTACTGACAAATCTACACGACGCCCACTCATATGATTTTCCACGTAGCGCCAAGCCTTACGCCCACCAACTCAAGGCATGGCATGCATTGCTCGATGACGTTCCGAAATCTGCAGTGATCACTAGTGGCACCGGTTCCGGCAAGACCGAATGCTTCATGGTCCCGATCCTCGAGGACCTAATTCGCGAGAAGGAGCGCGTGAATGGTCCATTGATCGGCGTGCGTGCTCTCTTCCTATATCCTCTGAACGCGCTTATCAACTCCCAACAAGAACGTTTGGATGCTTGGACACGTCAGTTTGGCAGTGACATTCGATTTTGCCTGTACAACGGGAAGACCAAAGAAGGCCAAAGCCAAATGCGCAAGGAGCAGAAGGAAAAGCCCAATCAGGTGCTGTCGCGGGAACTTATGCGTAAGGAGCCTGCACCAATTCTAATGACGAATGCAACCATGCTCGAGTATATGTTGGTTCGCCAACAGGATCGCCCAATCATAGAGAAATCTCGAGCAGAAAAATCGCTTCGCTGGGTGGTCCTTGACGAAGCACATACATACATTGGTTCTCAAGCAGCCGAGCTTTCGCTGCTCTTGCGCCGCGTAGTTCAAGCATTCGGAAAACGGCCCGACGAAATTCGTTTTATCGCCACCTCCGCCACGATTGCTGATAAAGATGCGGATGAACGATTGTGCCAATATCTAGCTGGACTCGCTGGCGTATCAGTAGGTCAAGTCGTGGTCATAGGAGGTAGCAGAGTAGTTCCAGATATTCCAGAGGTTTTGGCCCCTAGCTCAGTTAGCATAGAAGAAGTTCGGGCCATCGACACCAACGAGGAAGTCTCCGCTTCGCGATATCGCAGCCTTTGCAGCGCCAGAACTGCGCGCATATTGCGGCATGCAATTGTTCGCAATGGAAAGCCGCTCGAACTCAATGAGCTTGTCACCGCGACAAATAGCGAGTTAACGAGTGAATCCAAGGCTACCAAGCAGCGGGAGGTGCTTGACTGGCTCGATGTCATGTCCGGTACGAAGGAAACGGAAGATACTCCACCATTTCTAAAGCTGCGAATGCATGCGTTCCAACGAATGCTACATGGCCTATGGACTTGCGCGGATCCCGCGTGCGGCGCTAAGTCTAGTGATCTGAAGGCCTGGCCATTCGGTAGCGTCTACGTTAGCCAACGAACGACTTGTGATTGCGGTGGACCAGTCTTTGAGTTTGGCTTTTGCAACGAATGCACGACGCCGCACATTATTGCGGAAGACTTGGCGGGAAAACTGCAGCAACGCAGCCAGTATGCTGGAGACGAATTCGCCCTAAATTTTGATGTGGCCGAAGAGGATAGCCTCTCTACCAATTCAGTCTCGACGAACGGGCAATTCAAATTAGGCCGTAAAGTAATTCTGGCTTCGAGTGTGAAAGTAGCTGATCCTTATGTCTCGGCCCAGTTGGACCTGGAAACGTCAGAGATTGGCAAACTGGGAGGAAGCAGACACATTGACGTAGCAATTTCCACTGAAAAGGAGGCCTGCTGCAGCCAGTGCGAAAACAATGGCAAGGACGGCGGGAACTTCATGCGCATGGCATATTTAGGTTCCCCATTTTATGTCGCCAACGCAGTTCCAACCGTTCTGGAGTATTGCCCTGATCCAGAAGTTGGTGACCTGGAAGGGAGATCGGCAGAGGATCTACCGGGTCGTGGACGAAAACTGATCACGTTCACCGATAGTAGGCAAGGAACCGCACGAATGGCAGTACGCATGCAGCAAGAGGCAGAACGATCAAGGTTACGTGGCCTGGTTTTTGAGATTCTAAGAAATGCTCAAGTGAAGGCTGATGCGGAACCTCGCGATACACCAACAGGTACGGCAGACGAGCAACTCGCACTTGCGGATGCCCTCGACAAGTTGGGCTTCAGCCTAAAGGCCGCCGAAATGCGTGCTGGGATAGCGGCAATGAATCAAGGTGTTTCAACAGCACCTGTACGCGAACTGAGTTGGGAGCAATTGGTCTCCGAACTCGCCTCGGCAAAGGACGTTGAGCAGTCTATCCTTGACTACAACAGATATGCGAATCCCGAGCTATTTGGCGGTCACGAAGCAGGAGCGACGATGGCACGGCTGCTGCTCGCAAGAGAGTATTCGCGTAGACCAAAGAATCAAAACAGTAGCGAGACTTTGGCACTTGTTCGAGTTGGCTACGACGGACTTGAAGCTATCAAGACGCCGCCTCCAGGTTGGACCGATGCACGAGCGAAGAAGCCAATGAGCACTGGCGAGCCAAGCGATTCGTTGTTGACGCTAGGAGACTGGAAAGATTTCCTAAAAGTAGCGCTGGACTTTTACGTTCGCGAGAATACTTTTATTCGACTGGACAAAACCATGCAACGTTGGATGGGCGCGAAGTTTCTATCCAAAACGCTCTTCCCACCTACCAGCATAATTACGGAAAGCTCCACTTCAAAGAAATGGCCACAGGTCAAAGCCGGACCTGCCAGTCGCCTAGTCAAGCTACTAGAGGAAGCTTTGGGTCTGGACCGTTCGACCTCCGAACATCAGGACAAGATCAATTTTTGGCTTGAGTGTGCCTGGAAGGATCTTGTTAACGCCAACATTCTCCAGTCATTCGAGTCTGGCTATTCGCTGAATCTGCACACTTTAACGTTCTCTTTACCGCGCACAGCCTGGGTATGTCCACTAACACGCCGCATGTTCGACACGACTTTCCGTGGTCTGACGCCTTACCTTCCAGTTCATAGGATCAAGGGGAGCTATTCGTGCGAGAAAGTAGTTCTCCCACAATTCACTGAGCTTCGGACCGACGGCAGCGCGGAAGCCAAGCCAATCCAGATTCGCAGGGCTGTCTCAAAAGACGATTCGATTGCACGTCTGCGAGAAGAGAACCTGTGGACCGACTTGTGTGATCGAACTGCTGAAGGTGGCTTCTACTACCGGACCGCCGAACACTCCGCGCAGCAATCCTCTGATCGTCTGGATAACTACGAGGCCATGTTCAAGCAGGGAAAAATTAACGTACTAAATTGCTCTACCACGATGGAAATGGGGGTGGACATAGGTGGCATATCGGCGGTGATTATGAACAATGTCCCACCACATCCAGCAAACTATTTGCAGCGCGCTGGACGAGCCGGCCGTCGAAAAGAAGCGCGAGCAATAGCCTATACCCTTTGCAAGGCAGATCCACACAACAAGCGAGCGTTTCGTCAACCAAAGTGGCCATTTGAGACGGCAATCCCCGCGCCGAGTATTACTCTTAGCTCAGAACGCATAGTTCTGCGCCATGTGAACTCACTAGTATTGTCTCAATTCCTGCAGACACAAGCGCCAACTGATGAAGACCGAACAAAACTCAATTTGAAGTGGTTCTACGGCGGAGGTAACGACTCAGTTGTCCAGCAATTTATCGACTGGGTTTCCAGTGAGCCAAGCGGACTTGAGGAGCAAATTCGTCTTTTGGTTAAAGGGACGAGCCTTGCAGGACGCTCTATGTCATCGATTTCGCAGGAAATTGTCGCATTACTGGTTCCAATCGTAGAGAGGTGGCGCAGCGAGTATGAAAAATTGAACAGTAAGCTGGCCTACGCCAAGGACGAGCCGTATCGTAAGGCACTCACATTCGAGCTGGAACGCCATGAGAAAGAATACCTGTTACGTGACCTTGCCGCACGTGCGTTTCTACCAGGGTATGGTTTCCCGACTAACGTCGTCAATCTGAATAACTATAACGTCGAAGACTTCTTGCATAAGAAGCGCCAGAACGAAGAATCAGGTCGCGAAGACAACATCTTCTCTGCGAAAGAGCTGCCGACGCGAGGACTTGACATAGCCATACGTGAGTATGCACCAGGGGCACAAGTGGTCATCGATGGGCGGGTCTATCGATCAGCCGGAGTTAGTCTGCACTGGCATTCTGGTGGAGCGATCAAAGAGGCACAGAAGTTCGATATAGCTTGGCGCTGCACCAACTGTGGCGCCGTCGGCTTCGTAGAGAATGCTTACAGTAACGACGGTGAACTTAGGTGCCCACACTGTATGCACGATATTCCCTTCTCCGAAAAGAAGTTGGTATTGCGCCCCGCTGGTTTCGTTACCGACTTCTACGAGCAGACGACCAATGACGTGAGTTCGCAGAAGTTCATTCGCGTCGAACGCCCTCGAATCCAACTCCAAGGCGAAATGCTTTCGCTGCCGGATACTCGTTGCGGACATGTCCGTTTTGGGCATAAGGGCAGCGTCTTCTACCACTCCTCTGGCGAACATGAAAAGGGATATGCAGTTTGTTTGCATTGTGGCCGCGCTGATTCGATGCTAGAAAATGGCGACATTCCGCCGGCACTACGCCCCGACAAAAACCACCGGCCTGTAGGAGGTGCAGTCGGGAGTCATAAGGAAAAGGATTGCTCCGGAACAGGTGTGAAGTCCAATATCTACTTCGGGTACCAGACTCAAACAGATGTACTAGAATTATTTTTACGTAGTCCAAAGACGGGACTTTGGCTTTCGGATTCACCTTCACATCAAGTGATTGCGATGACTTTCGCCGTAGCGTTGCGTGACGTTATCGCCGAACGCTTGGGAGTCTCAAGCGCGGAAATGGGATTTGGAATTCGCCTTGATAAGGACCTGCTGACCGGGGCCAATCGTTCAGTGGTTCAACTCTTCGACCAGGTAAGCGGTGGCGCCGGCTTCGTACTTGCCGGACTAGCGGACATTGTCGATTTGTTAGGGCTGGCCGTAGCACGACTGAATTGCCCCGCGAACTGCGACAACATTTGTTCGAGCTGCCTGGCAAGCCAGGACAGCAGGGTTGAGTTGGAGGAGTTGAATCGTTACTCGACAAGGAGCTGGTTGGTAGACAACGAATTCATCCAGCACATTGCACTTCCCGCTGCATTCAACCATGTACCTGGCGCGAGTTATTGCTCTTTCGATCCACAACGCTTCGTTCGTTCCATCGTTAACCGCGGAGCGACTGCAATACGGCTTATGTTCCGAGGTGAAGCACAAGAATGGGATCTCGATCTGCCAGCAGTCCGCGACAAAATTCTGACCTGGCGCATGGTCGATGGTTTGAAAGTTGAGATTCTAGTTCCTGATCCTGCCTCGCTTCCATTGCAAGCTAAGCGAAGCCTGACGCTCCTTGGGCGCTTCGGGGTCCAGGTATTTAAGTTGGTCGAGTCGCAGGACAGCTCTCACGTATCGTCAGTGTTGCAGATTTTCAGGGAAGACGTGTGTACAACACTGCTTACTGATGACTGCGCCTTGGCAGTTCCTGACGAACGCTGGCTAGTTCCAACTGGCACCAGCGTGTGCATTTCGTCGCCCCAAATACCTCCAATGAAGGGTTCGCCCGTTACGATGGATGGCTGGGATTCGATAGCGCCAGGCGCCAAGGTGTTAGAAGTAGTTTCAGAGCTCAATGGCCCAGTTGAAAAGCTGGCCGAAAGGACTTCGGCGCTTTGGATTAATGAGTTCCCTGAGTTAATGCAGCTTCTACAGATCGATCAGGCAGCGTCGGTGCATTATTCTGACCGCTATCTGAAGTCGCCTTGGTCGCTCATGATCTTAGGCGAATTTTTGTCATTGTTTAAGAACAGCAAGCTTACGTCACTTCAGATCGAAGCACTGGAACCAAGTTTTGGCCAGCCAAGTAGCACCATAAAGCATGATTGGGTATCCTCCAGTGATCTTAAATCGATGATCAGTGCCTGGCTGGAGGTGGCCGTCGGTATCCCTCCGCATGTCCAACTTAAACAGAAACCCTATGAGCTCCAACATAGCCGAATAATTTCGGTAGAGTGGGTGTCGGGCAAACGCACTCGAATAATCCTCGATCAAGGCATGGGCTACTGGGCACCAAGAATGCTCCGTCGCGATGAATTAAACTTCGACTTTTCCTGCCCGCTGCAAGATCAGTTGCAACAAATGGTTGAAAAGTACCGAGGTGTGCTGATGGTTAACGGAGGAAGTTGGCCAACGTTCATTACCTTGGAAACAAAGTAGTAGGACTTTATTGCAGAGGGCACTCACAGGACTGCTACCAGGTCGGAATTCAATTTAGTTCCGCAGCAGTCCAAGCGAGAGCTGAACAGTGGTCGTACAGTTCAACAAAAATACTGGGGCTACGCCGAGCCATTCCGCAGGGAACTCTAATTTCCACGACGATCCTGTGGACGGGCGCCAAAGCAGTTTTACATCAACGGCGTCGCTGGCGCCCATTGGTCGGGCCGAGAAGATTCGAACGTCCCCCCTGCGCCCTATACAAGTGGCCGACCTATAAGCCCACCGCAAAGAACCGAGCAATAGCGGAGTACTTCACTCATCATTGCTGAAATCTGTTGCACAAAGATTGACATAGTTTGGCATGCCGCCTAAATTTCAACTGCAGTAGCTGGCCCTGCCGAAATTGGCGAGCGTTCTATCACGAACTTGAATTTCGTTGAACGCCACCACTGTTGCGGGCGATGAAAGCAGCCACTCATCAAGTTCGACTTTCGGCTAAACGCCGCCTATTTCGGTCTCAGCGAACGCCCGTGGCATGCGGGTTCGCTCGTCGACAGTCCCTCTCCTCAATACCAAGCCATGGACTGGCATTCCAATCGGCACAATTCAATTCTCGTAATTTGTTTAAGGAGACTTCAATGCCAGACAATGCATCCAACACGCCTGCCACCATCCCCCCTGGCCTGGCGGAAGTAGCCCAAGGGCGCGACTACATCAGAACGGAAGAATTCGCGCACGCTATGTGCCGCGCGGTGGCAACCGTACATAAAAACCATTGCCTGACCGGTGAATGCTTTGGAGTTCGCCCGGTCAAGCGCGGCAAATTGCTCTTGTGGCCAGTAGCGGCAGTGGCACAAGCCTTGGCCATCGGCGGCTAACGTCTGGCCACACCCTCGGCAATTCGCCCCAAATTGCCGTTCCAAGACCGAAAGCAAGGTGGTGCCGATTTAATGTTTCGGCACCGCTTTCGCGCTTGTCGACCCGAAGCGATACCAAGCCAGAAATTTCCCGTGTTTTGTTTAGAAATGCTTAGCGTTTCGTTTCCCGAATTTGCCTACGCAGTGCCTACGCAAGGAATTTTCGGCTCAAAAAACGACACCTGAATGCCGCGTAAGTTATTGATTTTATTGGCCTGCCCTACAGGAATCGAACCTGTGACCCTCGGCTTAGAAGCCCGCGTCGCCGTGAACAAGCGACGCATTCGCAAACTGATTTGCACGCAAATTCGGTGTACAAAATTTTGACGTACATCGCATACGAGCCTAAATTTACCTTGCAGTAGCTGGCCCTGCGGAATCAGGCGAGCCATCATTGAATGCCAAAGCATCTGCTCCAGGACCTATCTGGTCCCCTGGTCCCGAATTATTTCGCATCCCTCGTCTTCGAACGCTGCCGATCTCCCGGTTGTCATCAGGATTGCGTGTGCAAACATGGCACAAGCATCAAACTGCCAAGGACTGAATTCCAGTCGGCGCCATCTTTCAACTTGAAGCTCGAAGGAGATAAGCATGAACGCACGCCCCCTTACCACCGACGAAATGCTGGCGCCAGGCCGCGTCCTGATTAAACGCAAGCAGCTGCTGCAGAAGGTACCCCTCGGCGAACGCACCATCCTTGAATTGGAACGTCGTGGCCTGTTCCCCAAGCGTTTTTCCATCACCACCCGTTCCGTTGCCTGGGACCTGAACGAAGTCGACGCCTGGATCGCGCAACAGCAGGCAGCCGCGGTGGCACAACCAGCGCCAGCGCTCAGGAAGACTTGACCCACTTGTCGATCATGTCCGCCCAGTCCTGCATCATGGCCCTTCGCTGCTCCGAGTACTCGGCCTTGTTGTAGACCGCGCGCACGCCCTTCTGCTCGTGCGCCAGGCACTTCTCGATCCAGTCCGTGTTGTAGCCGGCTTCGTGCAGCAAGTTCGAAGCGGTGCGACGCAGGTCATGTGGCGAGAAGTCGGCCAGCGGCCTGCCCGCCTCACGTGCCACCCGCGACACCGACGTGGTCACCTGATTCAGCGTAGCGTTCGAGATCGGCAGGTCAGCGTCATAGCGCGACGGCAGCACATACTTTGAGCCGGCGGCGCACGTGCGCAGCGCGACGAACATGTCGATCGCCTGCCGCGACAAATAGACGTTGTGCGGGTTGCGCCGCTTCATCCGTTGCGCCGGAATCGTCCATACGCCGCTGGTGAAGTTGATCTCGTCCCATGTGGCATCGGTCAGCTCAGATTTGCGCACCATCGTCAGAAGCAGGAGTTTGACCGCCAGGCGCAACGTCGGCGCACTTTGCACCCTGTCCAGGAATTCGTAAAGCCACGGAATCTCTGTGCTGCTCAACGCCCTGTCACGCGGCTGGAACGTCGCAATCGCGCATGGCGGCACCTTGTCGGCTGGATTAGGGTGTTCATGACCACGCTGGCCGGCATAACGAAACACCAGCATCACGATCTCCCGCGCGTGCACGGCGGTGGCCGGCGCGCCGCGCGCTACGATCTTGTCGCACAGGGCGCGCAGTTCCTCATGCGAGATCTCGTGGAGCTTCAGCTTCCCAAAGGGACGCTGCAGGTCACGTTCATAGACGGATCTCCGCATATCGCGCGTCGACTCTGCCATACGATATTTTTCGAGCCAACGTTCGGCCCACTCGCCGAAAGACTCCTCCCCTTCCCTGCGCTGCTTCTGTCGCCGCTTATGCTGCGTCGGCGACATGCCGGCCGCCACCAGCTTCCTTGCGGCAATCAGCTTCTCGCGCGCCTCCGCCAAAGTCAGTCCATCAGGCCCATAGCAGCCCAAGACGAGCGTCTCCTGTCGCCCGTTGATGCGGTAGTTAAACCGGAATGACACCACGCCGGAAGCCAGCACCATGGCGTACAGACCATCCCGATCCACGACCTTGTAGGCACGCGGCCCCGCCTTCAAACTACGCAGTTTTGTGTCTGTCAGCATTTACGCCTCCTTCCCGATACCATCATGCTGCCTCTTTTCCTCAATAAATCAACAAGTTAGCGGCACTAAAAACGTGCGCTTTTCTCGCAAAACTACGCCAAAATCGCCTTCCGATACCATCAGCAAAAAAGTTGATGGTATCGACCGTTTTTTCCTTTTACATCAATCACTTACCCGATTTCGATACCATCAACCGCCCAAAACCGTGATGATGGTATCGGGACGACGCCCAATCACCGCTCGCGCAATACCATCGCCAGTGCCAGCAATCCGGCGCGCTTGCCCGTGCCAATCGATGCCAGATTTCGCCACCAGAAAAAGAAAAAGCCCCTGAAAAATCAGGGGCTTAGTCTTGGTTTAGTGCCGAGTGCTGCGGGGTGCAGCCAGACCGGGAATCACTCCCACTCAATCGTTGCTGGCGGCTTGCCGCTGATGTCGTAGACGACGCGGTTCAGGCCACGCACCTCATTGATGATGCGGTTGGAGACCTTGCCCAGCAGCGAATGCGGCAGATGCGCCCAGTGCGCAGTCATGAAGTCCTGGGTCTGTACAGCGCGCAGGGCTACCACGTAATCGTAAGTGCGGCCATCACCCATCACACCAACCGATTTCACCGGCAGGAACACGGCGAAGGCCTGCGAGGTTGCGTCGTACCAGTTCTGCGGAGCGTCTTCGCCGGCCATGACGGCGCCTTCGTACGGCGTGTTGCGCAGTTCTTCGATGAAGATGGCGTCGGCGCGGCGCAGCAGGTCGGCGTATTCCTTCTTCACCTCACCCAGGATACGCACGCCCAGGCCTGGGCCAGGGAACGGATGGCGGTACACCATCTCGTGCGGCAGGCCCAGGGCCACGCCCAGCTTGCGCACTTCGTCCTTGAACAGTTCGCGCAGCGGCTCGAGCAGCTGCAGCTTCATGGTCTCTGGCAGGCCGCCCACGTTGTGGTGCGACTTGATGGTCTGGCCTTTCTTGCCTTTACCCGCGGATTCGATCACGTCAGGGTAGATGGTGCCTTGCGCCAGCCACTTGGCGTTGACCAGCTTGGCCGATTCGGCCTGGAACACTTCCACGAATTCGCGGCCGATGATCTTGCGCTTCTGCTCCGGATCGGTGACGCCGGCCAGGTGGCCCATGAACTGTTCGGTCGCATCAACCTGGATTACCTTCACGCCCAGGTTCTTGGAGAACATGTCCATCACCATCTTGCCTTCGTTCAGGCGCAGCAGGCCGTGATCGACGAAGACGCAGGTCAGTTGGTCGCCGATGGCGCGATGGATCAGCGCAGCAGCCACGGAGGAATCGACGCCGCCGGACAGGCCCAGGATCACTTCATCCTTGCCGACTTGCGCGCGGATCTTCTCCACGGCTTCGGAGATGTAGTCCGGCATATTCCAGTCTGCCTTGCAGCCGCAGATCTCGTGTACGAAGCGGCCCAGCATGGCCTTGCCCTGCACGGTGTGGGTCACTTCAGGGTGCCATTGCACGGCGTAGAACTTGCGGTCTTCGTCGGCCATGCCGGCGATCGGGCACGACTCGGTGGATGCCATCAGCTTGAAGCCGGCCGGCATCTCCAGGACCTTGTCGCCGTGGCTCATCCAGACCTTCAGCATGCCGTGGCCTTCGTCGGTGACGAAGTCGTTGATGCCGTTCAGCAGCGCGGTGTGGTTGCGGGCGCGTACTTCAGCGTAGCCGAATTCGCGCACCAGGCCATTTTCCACTTTACCGCCCAATTGCGCGGCCATGGTCTGCATGCCGTAGCAAATGCCCAGCACTGGCACGCCGATTTCAAACACGGCTTGCGGTGCGCGTGGCGAATCGCCTTCCAGCGTGGAGTTGTGGGAGCCGGACAGGATCACGCCGGACGCGCCATAGTTGCGAATGAATTCGTCACTGACGTCGTACGGGTACACCTCGGAGAACACACCCGCGTCACGCACGCGGCGTGCGATCAGCTGGGTTACCTGGGAACCGAAATCAAGGATGAGGATTTTTGAGTGCATAGCGGGGGCAAAAAAAAATTGCGGCGCCACTTGGACGCCGCTTTGCGGAGTTACTTATTCGGAGCGGTAGTTCGGCGCTTCTTTGGTGATCTGAACGTCGTGCACATGCGATTCGCGCATGCCGGCCGACGTGATCTCGACGAATTCTGCTTTTTCTTTCAGTTCGTCGATGGTGGCGCAACCGCAGTAGCCCATGGACTGGCGCACGCCGCCAACCAGCTGGAACAGGATCGCCAGCACGGAGCCTTTGTAGGCCACGCGGCCTTCAATGCCTTCCGGTACGAACTTGTCCTGCTTGGCGCTGGCGTCCTGGAAGTAGCGGTCAGCCGAACCATCGGCCATCGCGCCCAGGGAGCCCATGCCGCGGTAGGACTTGTAAGAACGGCCCTGGTACAGGATCACTTCGCCCGGTGCTTCTTCCGTACCGGCGAACATGGAGCCCATCATCACGGTGGATGCGCCGGCTGCCAGTGCTTTCGAAATGTCGCCCGAGAAGCGGATGCCGCCGTCGGCGATACATGGAACGCCGGTGCCCTTCAGTGCTTCGGCCACGTTGGAGATCGCGGTGATCTGCGGTACGCCCACGCCTGCAACGATACGGGTGGTGCAGATGGAGCCTGGGCCGATGCCGACCTTGACCGCGTCTGCGCCGTATTCAACCAGCGCCTTCGCTGCAGCCGCAGTGGCGATATTGCCGCCGATGACGTCAACGTGCGGGTACTTGGTCTTGATGTATTTAACGCGGTCCAGGATGCCCTGGGAATGGCCGTGGGCGGTATCGACCACCAGCACGTCCACGCCTGCCGCTACCAGCAGGTCGATGCGTTCTTCGTCTTTCGCGCCGACGCCGACTGCTGCGCCAACCAGCAGCTTGCCGTGCTGGTCTTTCGATGCGTTCGGGTGTTCGGTCGATTTCTGGATGTCCTTGACGGTGATCAGGCCACGCAGTTCAAATGCTTCGTTCACTACCAGCACGCGCTCCAGGCGGTGCTTGTTCATCAGGCGCTTGGCTTCTTCGGTGCTTGCACCTTCCGAAACGGTGACCAGCTTTTCACGCGGGGTCATCTTGGCGCGCACTTCCGCGTCCAGCTCTTTTTCAAAGCGCAGGTCGCGGTTGGTAATGATGCCTACCACTTCCTTGCCCTGAACGACCGGGAAGCCGGAAATACCATATTGCTCGGTCAGCTTGATCACGTCGCGGATCTTCATGTCCGGCGGGATCGTGATCGGGTCGCGCAGCACGCCAGCCTCGAAACGCTTGACCTTCGACACTTCACGTGCCTGGTCTTTCGGCTTCAGGTTCTTGTGAATGATGCCGATGCCGCCTTCCTGTGCCATCGCGATCGCCAAACGGCTTTCGGTCACGGTATCCATTGCTGCGGACAGCAGTGGGATATTCAGGGAGATGTTGCGGGTCAGACGAGTCTTGAGGGACGTATCCGCAGGCAGAATGTTGGAATACGCGGGGACGAGGAGCACGTCATCGAAAGTGAGTGCTTTTTGGAGCAGACGCATAGTATTTCCTATAGGCGCAAAAGCAGATTATACAGGAAACATTCGCTTTCGTCTCGGCAATCCTCAA
>Ga0307408_100000449_pt1 | contig 36063 bp, 50 predicted proteins | sample 322Cmetagenome_FD_202116 | JGI IMG/M metagenome (GOLD analysis project Ga0307408, IMG submission 202116) | Maize rhizosphere microbial communities from greenhouse at UC Davis, California, United States - 322HYB-C-3 | ecosystem: Host-associated > Plants > Roots > Rhizosphere > Soil | place...
CGTACGTCCCGAAGATCGCCTGTCCGGCCCCGGTTCCAGCCCGGTGATGGCCGCGTTCACTCACGTCGGCAAACGCAGCCGTTTCAGTGACGGCACCTTCGGCGTCTATTACGCCGCCAGCAGCCAGGCTGCGGCGATCGCCGAAACCTGTTTTCATCAGGAACGTTTTCTCGCGGCGACCCGGGAAGCCGATCTCGAATTGACCATGCGTACTTACTTCAACCAGGTGATCAGGCCGCTGCATGATATTCGCCATGGCTTTGATCATCTGCATCAGCCTGATCCTGAAGCCTATGGCCCATCACAACTGTTCGCGCGACAACTGCGCGACGCCGAGTCGTGGGGCTTGCTCTATAACAGCGTGCGGTTGCCCGGGCATGAGTGCGTTGCGGCGCTTCGGCCGCCGGCGGTATCGATTCCGAAGCAGGGCAAGCATTTGCGCTATGTCTGGAGTGCGAACGAGCAGAGGATTTCGTATGTGCTCGAGATCAGTCAGGTATGAAACGCAAAAAGCCCTCGCATCCGCGAGGGCCTTGTGAGCTCCAAACGCCAGAAACAACAAAGCCCCTGCATTTCTGCAGGGGCTTTGTTTTGTATGGTGCCGGCACCAGGAGTCGAACCCGGGACCTACTGATTACAAGTCAATTGATTTTAATTTATAAAACAATGATTTAGGCTGATTATCATTACGTGCCAAGGGGCTATTTAGCCCGCTTGGCGGTGAGGCAGAATTTGTTATTACGTCACAACGTGATGCCGTAGCGATACGTTTGGTTCGCGGTCAAAGTCTCAGTGGGCGAAGGCGCGGATTGTTCCAGCAGCCTGGGCTTGCGGAATCGAAAAAGACAATTTCCTCGACTCCCACCGCTTCTAAAATTCGTTCTGCTTCAAGCGCAAACTCCTGATTCCCTCCTCGGACGGATACCGCTACCCTCCGCGGAGGATGCCGACGAAGCTGGTCGACTATGTGTTGATCTTGTTCTGACATGCGCCAACCGTAAATCACGAGAGACCGGTTCAGGTCAGGCAACACCTCACTGAAAACTCTTTGCAAGTAGGATGAGTTTTGTATCGATTTCTTCTTGTGTTCCGTGGTGCCTTCGCAAACGAAAATGGGCACGGCATTACCTCGTTCCCACTGCCTCAAAATTGAGTCCAGTAGGCCGGGAAGCCCGGCGCTAACTTTTCTTTCGCCAATTCGAGTCCGTTTTAGGACAAGATTTCCGTGTGGATAGAAGTATAAGGTGGTGCGCTCTGCTCCCCTATAAGGTCGCCTCAAGCGCTGCCAGTCTTCGCTGAATTCTCCATCAAGAAACCCATCCTTGAACCAGGTTGTTTCTAGATGGTCGTTGCCCAGCATGGCTGCCCAGTAAACGATCAGGTCGTAATTTAATGAGACGACTGTAGAAAAGCGTTTCATAAAACTGAATATATGCGGCAGGTGAGGCTCCGCATCGCGATAGGACACATGAGAACTGCGTACCGTTGAGATCAGAGCGGTTCTGACTTCCGCATAGGCTTCTTCAACTCTCAAAGAGGGTAACTCAAGCGCCTGAAGCACCTGCTTGGTCTGCCAAAGTTTACGCAACACCTCTTCGAAATCATTTACTCCGAATTGTCGAAAAACCTCTGCCACGGTTGGAGTGATACAACCTTGATCTCTGGCTTCAATGAATAAAGATTCGTAATTGAATCCGCGATGGATCGCGATGCTAGAACCGTTGCCTAGCAATAATCCGTCGGTAAAATCATCTTGTATCTCTAGCCAATCATGTATGTCTGGCACCGCACTCTTCCTTTGAAATATGCCCCTATATTGCTTCCTCTGAAATTAATCTGCGGACGGTGCAACTAACGGGACACTATGGTCGTAGACGTCCATCATTTTTGGATCACGATGGCCGCTGGCTTCCTGTTTTTCAGCACGAGTTCCAACTGTATCAGTAATGCCCCTTCGCTTCAGATCGTGCAATGCAAAACGTTCTTCCGCTCCAATAACCCCGTCCGTGATCGCGAGAGTGATGAATCGCTGCCACGCGGTGTCAAGGCTCGTCTTGCGAAGTGGCCCCCCGTGGCTGGCCACGATGATGAAGCGCTTGGTCGCAGCAATAGGGATAGCCGTCTTCCGGCGTTCCCAAGTCCTGGCTCGGAGAGCCTTTACACTATCCCAAACGGCACGTAGTCGGGGCGTCCAACGAACAATATTGTCTCTGCTGCCCTTACGACGGTTGGTCAGGATCCCTTCTTCCAGTTCGTTGGCATCTGTGAGCGTCACGACCTCAATGCCGCGTAGACGACATAAATAGGCCAGCTCCATTACGCTGGCCAAATACTCTGGACAACTTCCTGGCTCGTTCCGAGCCAGACGCCCGCGTGCAGTTGCGCGATCAATTAGAACGTCCATTACATTGTGCCGTGGCAATCGGCGTTGCTTCCGCTCAATCGGTGCTTCAATGCCCAGGGCGGGGTTTACTTCCAGTAATCCACGATTACGCCCCCACTGCAGAACGCGGCGCAGGTATCGAAGCGCGTGCGCCGCCTTTGAGGGCGTGCCCTCGTCTGCGATCCGATCGACAATGCGTTGCACCAGGGCGGCGGTGAACTTCTTCACAGCGAGATCGCCCAGCGGCTTGCCCAATTTGGTGGGAATGTTCAGTAGAACGTCGCGGGAGTAGCAGTAATCGTCGTGGGTTTTGGGAGCGAGTTTTTTGTAGCGGTCGCTCAGGTGGAACTGTTCGCACACGTAGCGAAGCGTACCTCTATCAACGTTGGACGCTTCGTCCGTTATTCGATGCAGGTCAGAGAGCAAAACGTCAGCAGGTGCCACATTTTTGCGGCGCTGTTTTCCCGTTTCATCGTAATGAAGGGTGTACCAAACCCCGCTACCGCGCTGGTCGAAATAAATGGCCGCCGGAAGGGCGGCCTGGTCGATGTGGGCAGGAATATGCGGATTGTGCTTCCGCTTCCGAGCTTTCCTCATAGGATATCGACTTCGTATCGCTCTGCTGCGACCGGCTTCATGCCGGCAGCTTGGTTGATTAGATCCAGCGTCGTCCACGGCCCTGTGCGGCCGCGAAATAGCCGGATACCTTGTTCGATCAGCGTCTTCTCTACGTCCGATCGGCGCTGGTATCCGGTGATGCGCTGCAGGTCTTCAAATATCAAGACATTGCTCGACATGGTCATCCTTCGTTTTGGTGACGCCTTAACCAGTGTAGTTCTTGCACTGAGGCGTTGTGGTTAGAACATTGCTGTCCATCTACTAGCAGAGCTTCAGCGTGAGTAGCGCTTTCCTCGCGACATCCGTGCAGCAATTCTTTCCGCCATTAACGCGGCCCATTCATCAGCTTTCCGCTTCTGTCGAATGCGGCTACAGCTTCGATGTGTGCGCGTCGATCGCGCTTTTCCGCAGATATCGCAGATGCTCGGCAGATCGAGCCGGTGGCTGGCCATTGTCGGCCGTAGACGAGGTGCGTTAGCCTCGGCGACGCTGCCGTTGTGGGACTGGTCTTGCATGGTTCTCTCCTTACAGGGGTGGCAGGTGCCATGGGGTTGCAGCCCCATGGCACCAACTTCTCGGTCGCTTAGCTGAGAATCCAGATCATCAAATCCGGTACCTGCACCGCGACGATGGCAATCAACACCACCGTCACGACGGCGCCTATCAACTGCCCAATCAGTGCTCCGCGTTCGGTTTGTTCAAGCTGCTCTGTGTTGCGCATGGTTCTCTCCTTTCAAATGTGCCGGTTGCAGCCGGCGTTATTGGTGGCTGTCTGGCGATCGCACCAGGTGCAGCACCAGGTCTTCGAATTCGTTCGTGTCTTCGCTACATGACTGCCAGTCCAAAACCGCTTGGATTTGCAGCCGGGAGCAATTCAGCACCAAGATCTCGCGCTGACCATCCGTAGCTCGTACCTCCAAAATGTCGACCAACCCGTTCGCACCATAGGCTTCAGCCTGCACCGTGTTCCCAAGCTCGTTGAGCAGCTGGGTGATGCGATCCTGCAGGCTTTGCGTATCACTACGATCAGTACCGGCGACAATTTGAATCTGCATGGTTCTCTCCTTTCCTGGCTGTCGAAGTGGGTTGCAGCCCTACGCCTGAAACATCCAGCACTTGACCGTGGGTGACTTGGTGATCGTGTTGTTATTGCGCGTGGCCTGGTAGGCGCGCACCGCGCTGTCGACGGCTTTGTTCGACTCCAGAAATTTGCGGCAGCGGGATTCCTTCAGGCGATCGCGCAACTCGCTGACGTCGGCCAGCTTTTGGCGGTGTTCTGCGGCGCGCTCGACAAACTCGTTGAGGTTGATAGCGATGACGTTGTCTTTCTTGCTGTGATTGACCACCGGCCCGTCGGCATCAAGTCCCTGCAGGTACTCGTAGACTTCCCAGAATTCCGCGACAACCGGATGGTCTGCGCTGATCGAGCTCTGGCGCTCGATGGCCATCGAAACAATGCAGCGCTGGGTTGCGCTGATCTGGGCGTCGGTCAGCGGTACCAGCGTGCGAATGCAGTCCACTAGGCCGAGCATCTGTGCATGGTTTTTTACGATGCGCTCAACGCGGATGTAGCCTCGCAACTGATTGCCACAGTGCTGACATGCCGCTTTTTCGTTATTCGCTGGGTATTCGTTGTCGCAGCTGACGCAGTGTGTGTGTAGCCGGCGCAGGCGCGCTTCGTGGGCCGGGATCTTGTCGGCCAGAGTGGACATGACGTCGCTCTCGCGCTTCACCGCCTGCAGCAGGAAGTAGCTCAACTTGGAGCCATCTAAGGCTGTCAGTCGATCAGCTGCAGCTCGGCTCTCTGGTGTCACGTTCGGCCGCACAAAATGCAGTTTCACGATCCGCGTCATGATGGCTTCGGACGCGATCACGGGCGCGTTCTGGCTGATGGCGATCGTGCCTCTGAACGGTGGCTCGTACGTTTCGTTGCCGGCAGTCTTCACGCCTTTGGTCGCCAGTGTGCCGCCGCCGAAATAGTCCTTCAGCTCGTCCCATTCAAAGTTTTTAGCGTGGGATTTATCGTCACCGCTCCGATCCGACTCAAGCAGCACCACAGGCATGCCGGAGACTTGGCCCATCAACCGGCTGCGGCCGGCTTTGGTGGATTTCGACGGGTCGAATCCCTCGTAGCCGGCGCGGCCGAGCAACTTCCAAAGAAGGTTGAGCAGAGTGGTTTTACCGGCCCCGGCCTCGCCGGTGGCTTCCAGGAAGGGAAACGACTGGTAGCGAGCGCGGATCTGCTCGGCGAACAGCGAGCCGAACCAGAAGGTCAGAGCGACAACGCCCTGTGCTCCAAAGCATGTCCACAGCAGTTTCGCCCATTCGTCGCTGTATTCCTTCGGGTCGCGCTGAATCCGCACCGGCACCGCACGTTGCAGGGTTTTCAGGCGCAGCTTGCCGAACTCGAAAAACTCTTCGTCATTGACGTCGACCACCTGTGCATCTTTCACGGCGAGGTCGCCGTATACGTAGCAGGCGTACTCCTTGCTGTACCCAACAAAGTCGATCGTCTGAACCGTTTTGATCGCGAACAGTTGGTCCTTCATGATTTTGTCGAGCTGCTGGCCGCTGCCGGTGAACACTGCGCCGGCGGCCATGCCGAGCAGCCGTTTCTTGAATTCGCTCGCGGCCGCGACCTGGCCACCGGTGAAGGTGTTCTTCACTGAGCCGCCGTCGTGGGGGAAGTCGACGCGGAAGAAGTACCAGGACTCGTCCGTGATCTCATTGCGCTGGAAGTACAGTGCCTGGGGATAGCAGTTGGCGATCTCAACCACACAGCCGGACATGCGCAACGCTTTTTCTCGCATCGCCTTGTTGTTCAGCTGCTGCTCTTCGTGGTTCTCGCTCGTTTCGAGCGCCTGCATGGCATTGTTGAATTTGCTGATGTCCAGCTTCCACCAGTACAGGCGAGACTCAAACCCGAAGTGGAATTCTTCGCGCTCGCGCCAGTTGTACATCAGCAGCGCTTTCTCTGAGGCGCTTTCAGCAATCAGCAGGGCGCCATGGTGGCGAGCCTCGTTCAGATCCGCTTCTGTGCGCTTGCGTCGTTCGGTTTCGTCACCAATAAAGGCCCATCGCTGATGCAGGTCGTTCCAATCCACTTTCCGCGCGTCGCGCTGCGGTATCTGCGCAGCGGTGCATTCAAAGCCCATGGCTCTAGCCATGACGACCCATTTACGCGTGTAGCGGTGCGCGCCAGGCTCGTTGTCCAGAGCCCAGACGAGTCTTGGCAAGTTGCCGGCCCGATCAGCTGCAAGTGCTTTTAGCGAGGCCTCGGGAAAGGCGTTTGACGACATCGCTGCTACCGCGTCGATCTCGTTATGCTGCAGAGCGATCGCGTCGAAGATCCCCTCAACGATCCAAAGCTCCGAGGCCTGTGTGAGGTCGACGTAGGGGGAGCACCACCAATAGCCTTTGTATGATTCGCCCGGCTTGAAGCGTGCCTTCTTTTTACCGAAGCGCTGAGGCTGGTCGATCAGGCGTTCCCAATACCCGCCGTGCTCGAGCGCAAACCGCACTGTGGCCGAGCCGATATTCAAAATGCGATCGAAGTAGTTCTCCTGGGTGAACAGGCCCGCCACCAGATTGATCTTGAATCCGCGAGCGAACTCCATGTAGGCACGGGCGCTTGCGGTCGGTTGGTCATCTGTTGCCGGCGCACGTTTGCTCCAGTCATCAAACAGATCGGCATACAACTCTTTGACGTGCCACTGCTGACCACACTTGCTCTCGCGGCCGCACTTGATAAAGAACGGGTTTGCAAAGCTGGAGTACAGCTCTTTCTTGTTGCAGGCCGGGCAGGTGCCACCTCGCATGAAATCGGTACCGACCCGGTGTTTCAGGCCGTAATCGAACTCAAGTCGGGTCAATACGTCGGCCCGGATTTTCTCTTCCATCGTCATGCCTGCTTTCTGATGGCGACCCGGAGGGCGCCGAGAGTTGTCTTTTGAGCCGCGAGTGCGGGGTAGGCCGAGAGAATGGCGCTGGTGCGCAGACCATCAGGAACGCAGCGAAACTGATCCGAATACCAGTGCTCCTGAATGCCCATTCGCAGGCGCTCACGGAGCTCCTTTAGCAAGGCTTCGGCGAGGCTTTCGCTCAGGCTCATCTGTATGGAAAGTGCTGTGTTCATGGCTTTTTTCCTGATTTCGGGCGCAATTCACCCAAACCCACACGCAAACGGTGGAGCGATTCGGTCAGTTGATGAGGGTTTTCGGTCGGGGCTCCGAGGCCTGGACCAGGTACTGGAAGATCAGCGCGACGGGGATGGCGTACGATTTGCCGCTTGCTGGATCGGCGAAGACTGCAACCGATTCACTGCTGTTTTTCAGATCAAGGCGTCGCTGGCCAGCGCCTGAGCGCAGTTGTCCGTATGCCAAGCCCGTCAGGTTCTCGGCAAGAAAGTTTGGTACATCCAGAGTTGTCTGCAGGTGGGCGACCGTTCGGGTATAGAGCTGTTGATCGTTGCCCAGATGCTCTGCCTGGTGGCGCTGCATGTAGCAAAGCGCGGCGTCCTGCATGGCGGCGCGATACTCGCGCTCGGGATTTTGCTCGCTGATCAATGTGTTCATCAGGCCGTCTCCAGTCCAAGTAGATCCATTTGCTGTTCGCCTTCCTTTCTCATTGCCTGCCGGCGAATGGCGACGGGGGCCACTGGCAAACAAACAGCCGGGTTCGGCATACCTGATGGGCTCATTTCGTGAGTCATTTCAAACTCAGCCCGGACCGACCAACCGCATGCCTCGTTGATGCATTGCAGATAGGCAATGCGCAAAAAGATATGCGTGCCCTCACTGGTCCGGATGCGCATTCGCTCACGGCAGTGCGGACATACCAGCTTATAAGTGCTCACTTTTTTCTCCCCGCCGCTAATCGGCCCTCGGCTAACGCCGAAAAATGGCGACGCTTCCAGCGCCTGTTTCAATTCCTAGCTGCCCGGGTTTTCCCGATGCAGAACAATCACCGCGGTGATCTCTTCGTGTCTGGCTGCTACGTGCGCACGGTGCGCCGCAAGAATGGCTTGCACTTCGTCGTCTTCGATGACGCCGTCTTGGAGTGCTTTGGAAATGATCGCGTCGACGAGGCCACGCTTTACCGCGGTGTTGATCGAGCGGGCATAGAGGTCGAGGTTGTCCAGTTGCTCGGCTTCGGCAACCGGAACGAAAACGCCGCCGTACAGGTTGCAGACGAAGTCGGGTAGGTGAGTGGTCCCGGTCTGTGTCTCCAGCAGGCAGATCTGCTCATCAGTAAGCGGCCGGCTGCCCGCGTTCTCGTAGGCATGGTTGTCGAACTTCTTCACCGACATACCCAAGCGCGGAGCGGCGCAATCGCGACCGCCCGGATACGCACAAATCACTGCGCTTACGACCTGCCTACGGGTTTCTAGAACGGTGCGTTTCATCTTCTGGTTTCTCGCCTGGCCTATTGCCATTAATTTGGAATCACACCGTCTTTGATTTTTAGAAGCACAGCTGCTCGTCGGGCCTCGCCTCGAACGCCCTTCTTGCGACCGTTCAACAAATCGCTGACCAAATTTTTGTTCAGGCCGTGTTCGCGGCAGAAATGGGCAATGGTTATCCCGTTGCGGTCAAGTTCTGCGCGGGCTTGCTCGGCTGTAAGGAGGACGGGCATAGTGTTCATGTGTGTTCAATCGTGTTGTGTGTGCCATCATTATGCCCAAGAAATTGGCCGTGTAAAGCGGTGCATGCCAAAAATTTGTGTAACCGGAGAATCCTTGGAAAAAACTTTGGGCGAGCGGCTCCGGGAAGAGCGCGACCGGCTTGGAATCAATCAAAACGATTTCGCAGATATAGGCGGTGTGAAACGGAACTCCCAAGGCAATTACGAGAACGATCGACAGAGACCGGACACGGCATATCTGTTGGCAATTTCGAAGATTGGCGTGGACGTGATGTATGTTCTTTTCGGCCGGCGAGACACGGTGGCTGGAACACAAACCACTGTCGAAAATGAGGTTTTGAACTGCTTTCGCTCGCTGAGTCCAGGCGACCAGATTGTGGTGCACCGAGTCGCTACAGGCTTGGCAGAAGCGGCGGCGAAGAGGTCGCAAGGTAACCTTCCATTGGAGTGACCTCTCGCAGGACCAGGCCGCGCAATCAGACGAAAATGTGTTTACTTGAGGCTTCAGAAAGCCGCGATTTAGACGATCCTCTGCGCCTTTTAGGAGTAGTGAGCATGTTGGATCGAGGCGTTTTGGAGCAGCTTGAACAGGACGTTCGGGACGGGGAGTGTTTCGCCTCTCAGCTGACGCAGCTGGAGTGCATTTTGTTGAGCTTGTACCGGAAGATGTCGCAGAGCGATCAGGAACATATTCATCGCATTGCGGAGATGATGGCTCAAACGGATTGACCTCTACCCCGTTCACCGCACTCCGGCTGTTCATGTCGGGGTGCCTGGAGCATCTGTCCCGTTCTTGGCCTGCAGCCGCTTGTACTCCCTATCCACCGCCCGTTGTGCTGAAGCCTTGCTCTCATATAGGTGGGTCAGTCGCTTAGGTTTGCTCTGATCGCCCTCGCTCAGCTTCTGCTGCTGACCGCTTTTTTCGTCTCGGTACCACGCCACAACTCCTGTGTAGTCGCCGCTATCGTCCGCCAGTTCGGCTACCTCGTCACCGTCTGGCAGCATCGATTCGAGCTCGAGGCTTGTGGTGAACGAATCAGACGTAAAGCTGTGTTTCACGTTGCCACCGAGCCAGATCACGTCCGCTATTTCCTGCTTGATGCCGATCAGCGAATAGGTGAGCTCGGGTGTGAGGTCTGGACGGCCGCGCGCCAGCGAGTAACTGAGCGTTGCGCTACCACGCTGCAGCTTGTTCCACTCGGCCCGAGCAGCCACCAGAGCGCTTTGCTGATCCGTGTAGGAATGACGCAAATCCTTGATGTTGTCGCCGCCTCCAGAGATTGCCTCCTTTTTCTCCGCACTGTTGACGTCGTAATAGAACGCCCGAACGCCCGTGTAGCTGTCACGGTTCGCCTGCAGGAATCGATGCTGATCGCCATCCCGGCGGGTCAGAGTGATGTGTGGCAGTGCCAAGCCGCTGGCACTTGTGCCATTGCCGATCGGCATGAACAGCAGTTTGCCCGCCTTCACCGTTGCGATCGCATCGTGCTCTTGTCCCAAGCGTGAAAGCAGGTTTGCGTCCGACTCGTTGGCCTGATCAAGGTGTACCACCTGGATGGCACTGAGCGCGGCGCTAACCAATGGACCGAGGCCGTAGGCACCGGCAATGGCCTGCACGACGGTCTCGATCGTCTCGTTGTGCCAGCTTCGCTCCCGTTTGGCTTTCAGCCCTGCAGTCAGATCCACGCTGCGAGCCCGGATGTTCAACTGATCTGGCGCACCGCTGTGCTCGGTTTCATCGACCGTGTATGTGCCTTTGTCGACCAGCCCGGTGTCGCTCCATCCAAGCCATAGCCGCAGGGTCGCGCCTTTGGGCGGGATCGCCAGGCGCCCGTCATGGTCCGAGAGGGTGACGTCGAGCTGGTCCGCTGTAAGTCCGCGGTTATCGGTCAGATCGATGCTCATCAGGCGCTTCTCGATCGCCGCTGTGATGTCGCGTCCGTCGACCTCCAACCGACAGATCGGACGAGGGTAAGCCCTCGCTTCGCGGATCGAGGCCTGCGCGTCGCTCAGATATCCGTCGACCCGGCTGAGCACTTTGTCGATCACAGGACTTTCCTCAGGATATTACCGGCTGTGCTCACGCCGGCGCCGAGCAGATCAACCCGGCCGTCATCGATTCGTTTGAGCGAGATAGTGAATTCGATGCGACGTGCTGCGCCATCCGAGAAGAACAAAGTTTTGTTCTCGGTGATGTTGTCGATCACCCAGATACCCAAGATCCTGCCGGTGCCTTCGATCAAAGGCCATGCCTTGCCGGTATCGGCCATCGCGCGAAGTGTGTCGAGGCTCAGCGGGGTCCCGGCGAGTGCCGGCAAGAGAATGCCTGGCATGCTGATCGAGTCTTCACCACGGCCCAGAAACTGGCGGGATGGGTTGGTGCCTATACGCGACGTCGAACTGTGACGCCATTCTGTCTGCCGCTGCAGCTCCTGGTACGCCAAGGTTTCCAGACTGAAGATGAACATGCCGAGAGCCATCATCATTGCCGTTTACTCCTGATCAAAGAGGGCACTGCGCCCCTTGGCTTGTTTTGCATGTTGGCGTTTGTCCAGTTCGGCCGACACGGCGCGAGCAATCGCTGCTGCGTCCATTCCTGGGGCTGGGTGAATGTTGATAACAATTTGTTGGGGGGCCATCTGCACCGCTGCAGGAGCTGCAGCGGGCGCGATCGGTGGGCGGTTATCGATAGCGATCGCTTGCTGAGCGCCTCCGATGCCGACAGCCATCGCACCTGCTTGAGCCAGTTTTTTGCCCATTCCGACAATTGATTCGAGCATGCCGACACTTTCAGTATTCGCTCCCGCGACGGAAGCGGCGGGCTTGAGTGCTGCGGCTGCTGCGCCAGGCACGGCAGCGGCAGGAGTCAGCGCCGCTGCAGCCACACTAGGCACGGCAGCGACAGGTGATAGCGCTGCTGCGGCCACACCGGGCACGGCAGCGGCAGGTGATAGCGCGGCGGCAGCCACACCGGGCACGGCAGCGACAGGTGATAGTGCTGCAGCGGCCACACCAGGCACGGCAGCGGCAGGTGATAGCGCGGCTGCGGCAACTCCAGGCACGGCGGAGGCTGGGTTTAGCAATGCTCCAGCGTTGGTAATGGCACCGATAGTCACGGTACCCGCCTGGGTCATAAGCTCGCCCACGGCTTTAACTGCTTCCATCGGGCCGCTCTGGCCGTCATTTACTCCCTGTGCCAAGCCGGCCATCGTGAAGCCGCCTAGTTCGGCAAAGACACGGGATGGGCTGTGGATGCCGAGCTTTTCCTTGAACCAATCTACGGTGTTGCTGCCAGCATCCGAGATCGCGGTTTTAACCGAGTCCATCGCCCCGGTAATACCATTGACGAGCCCTGAAATGATCATTCCTCCGAACGCCGTGAACCTGCTCGGAAGCTCGACGCCCATGTAGTTCATCACGGCCGAGAAGGCTTGGTAGAACAGCCCGATGGGGCTGAAGTTGACGATCGTGCGCAGGATGTCGGCTATGCCGCCGCTGAAGCCGAGTTTTATCTCTGCCCAGGCGCTGGCGAAGTAAGCCTTCACCTTGTCCCAATTCGCATAGATCAGGTACGCCGCGGCAGCAATTGCCGTAATAGCCAGACCGATTGGATTGGCCAGGAAAAGTCTTCCCAACCACATAAACGCCTGACCCACGAAAGGCAGCACCTTAGAGCCCAGATTGAAGAGCAGGCCGATCACGGATGGCAGTCGGATTCCTATAAGGGAAAGCCCATACCTCACGGCGAGGAAAGGTCCAAGCGTGGTGGCCAGGGCCAAGGCCACAGTGCTGAAACCGATCGATAGTGCCGCAATGCCGGCGGCAACTTTCAGAATGCCCAACACCAACCCGGGGTTCGCGGTCGCCCATGCGTTAACGCGCTCGAGGACACCGTTGAAGCCGGTGACGAGCTGTATCAGAGCTGGTCGCAAAGTGGCGCCAAGTGCGCTGCTGAGGTTGAACATACGGTTTTGGGACATCTCCCATCGGGCTGACAACTGGTCCGCACGGATGTCGCCTTCACGCTGCATCGAGCCATCGCGCTTCGGTGCGTTATCTGCGCCGTTGACCAGATCAAGCTGCCGGCGATACTCCTCGATGTTGGACGCAAGTTTCGCTGCGTCATCGCCATACTCTTTGCCAAACAGCTGGGTCATCACACCGAGCTGCTGATTTTTCGGCAGCTTGTTCACGGCCTCTAGCACCTTCTGAATGGTGCCCGTGGCGTCCTTGCTCATGCCGTCCTGAACCGCTTTCGCCTCCAAACCGATCGATTTCAGGCCTGTGACAAATCGCTTTGGTTGCTGAGTCGCGATAGCCAATTCTCGAATCATTGCGTTGGTAGCAGTGGCAGCGACTTCTGATGAAGCCCCGAGTGTCAGGAATGTCGAGCCCAACGCAGCGGCGTCTTTAAACGACATTCCCACCGACGCGGTAATGCCCGCCGTGCGCTGCATGACGTCGATGATGTCGCCGCCTTTCGACATTGCGTTGTCGTCAAGGTAGTTGATGGCATCCCCAAGCTGACTGACGTTTTTGATGGGCAATTTGTAGAGGTTAGCGATGCGCGCCAGGCTCTCGCCCACCTGATCTGCCGGTAGCTCGAACGCAGTCGCCGCAGTCGCCGCGACGCGCGCAAATTCCAGCAAGTCATCTTTGCCCTGAATGCCCATCCGGGCGCCGCCTTCTACCAGCGCGGCGATGTCGGTAGTCGCCATCGGGATTGTTTCGGACATCTTTTTGATCGCGTCCCCCATGTCGTAATACGTCTGGGTGAGTTGACCATTATCGTCACGGGCGCCGGCGACTTGCTTCGCAACGCCTGCCATTGCGTCCTCGAAGCGCGAGTAATTCTTGATCATCCCGAGGATGGGCATGCCTGTCGCCGCTCCCACTGCACCGGCACTTGCGCCGGCGACGGCTGCGTTACCAGCGAGCTCTCTGCCCTTGGAATAATTGCGCTGTGCTTTTGAGACCCGTTCCTGCTGCTTGGCAAGGGCGGCGAGACGCTCTCGCTGAGTCTGGATGGCTTTGTTCGCCGCCTCGATCTCGGTTTTCAAGCGGCGCTCGGTGGTACCGAGGTTGCGGGTGTCTGCACCGGTTGATTTCATGAGGGGTATCAGGCGCTGCAGCTCCGATCGCTGCGCCGTGTGTTTGTTGGTCAGCTTTTCCACCGAGGCGGAGGCATTAACGAACGCTTTCTGAAAGGCTGCTGTGGGAGCGTCCATCTTCTGCAGCTGCTCACGCAGGCCGCGCAACTTGTCCTGCGCCTTTGCCAACTCTTCAGAGGACTGGCGAACGGCTTCGCGCTGGCGGGTGTAGCTGGAAATATTGGACTGCTGGGCGTTGAGCTCCTTCAACTGATCCCGCGCCGCCTTCAGGGCGCGAGATGTCGCAGTGCTCCCTGCACTGATTTGCTTGAGGGGCGCGGTGACCTTGTCGATCGCCGACAGCATAAATTCCAGCCGCAGCTTGTCAGTCATCTTTCGCCCCACTTCGCTTGCGAGCGCGTTCGCGCCATTCCATCAGTTCGGTCAGGGGGAGCGGATCCATCTCCACTGGCCCCCAGTGAAAAATCACGGCGATGTCCGCCATGGCGTCATCTACGCAACGAGGGATGCATCCACCTTCGCCGACTTCGGCAGCAAAAAACCGGCAACCTCGGTGGCCATCTGAACCAGGTCAGCCGGATCCATTTGGCCGATATCGTGATCAGTCAGAGTTGGTGTGGTGATTCGCGGCAGTACCTTGCGCAACGCGAGCACGTCCATCTGCAGCAGATCTGTCAGCGAAACGCCGCGCAGTTCACCGGAGACGGGTTTGCGAAGTGTCACCTCGGTGATTTCGGTCGAGCCTCGAATGATCGGCGTGTCCAGGGTGATGACTGGACGGTTTGGGTTCTTCAAAACTGGTGCTTCTGCACCTTCGTTCTTTTGGGCAGTGCTCATGTCGCATTCCTTCAATAGACTGGGGCCAGCTGAGCCGGCGGGTAGGGCTGGGTTTACAGGCCGATCGCCTTACGATGTTCTGCCAGCATGTCTTTGCCGTTGACCTTGAAAATGAAGTTAAGCAAGTCGATTTCGATCTCTTCATTGCCATCAATGGTCAGCTTGTAATAGCTGCAGGTGGTGGTGAACTTGTGCTCGGTGTCTTCACCGCTTTCCGAGTCGCCCATGTCGATCTCTTCATGCCGGCCGCGCACAACAACCTCGACAGCCGACACTTCGCCGGTGTCGTCGCGCTGGATCGATCCGGCCCAGCGCAGCATCACGCCGTTGGCCGACACCGCGCCGTATTGGCGCAACGCCGTCAGATCCCAGCCACCGAGGGTCCATTCGAGCTGGATCCCGTCGTCGCCATGACCGAGGTCGACCTTTACCGCACCGTCCATGCCGCCACCCCGGAAGGCCTCGAGCTTTCGGGCAAGCTTGGGCAGGGTGACGCTCTTGCATGCACCGACGTAGCTGACGCCGTCGTTGTACAAATTCATGTTCTTGAGCTTTTTGGGCAGAGCCATATGGGCGCTCTCCTAAAGGCGCGGCCGTTGCCGCGCGGATGAATGATCAGGCGTTTACGCGACTGGCGAAGTCGACCAGGTAGCGGTCGGTAATGCGCTGGCGAAGCCCCAGATTCTCCAGAGGCGGCACTGGCGTGTAGTCGTAATCGAGGTACAGCTTGCCGGCCTTGAGGGTGTCCTTGTCGTTGGCGGCTTCGTCGTACCAGCACTCGCCACCGATCAGGTAGCCAAGGCGTACCAGCTCGCGGAATTTGGCGTTGATACCCTCAACAATGTCGCGCACCAGGCTCGGGTGCATCGGCTTGTCGATCGCCCAGAATTGCCCCTCTGCCATGGTGTCAGCCAGCACCTGGGCGGTGCGGGTGTAGTTCTCGAAGGCGAACATTGGGTCGTCGCTGCAGGTGCGCGAGCCCCAGAAGCGGAAACCGTCGCGACGAATCAGCGTGGTAACGTCCGCCGCGTTCAGCAGGCCCGCATCGGTGGCCGGATTCTGCAGATCCCAGTAAATATCGCGGCTCAGTCCGGACACGCCGTTAACGGCCACGTTGGACAGTGTTTTGTGCCAGCCCACCTGCTCATCGAGCTTGGCGCGCAGACCCAATGCGCGGGCGATCGCCGACGCCGGCGCATCGGCATTCAGGGTGGTGTCCCAGTTCACGAAGTCGGGCCAGATGGTCATCAGCTCGCGCGCGCCGAAGTTTTCTCGGTAGGCGGTGGCCTCGGACACGGTGCTGCAATCCCAGGCGCTGGCATATGCGAAACCGCGCAGCTTCTGCGCGGTGAGCACCAGCTCAGTCGCCACCGGCAACGAGTCGAGGCCAGGGACGCCGAGGATTCGCGGCCGCACACCCAGCTGCGCTTCTGCGGCCAGCAGGGCTTTCATGCCCGTGTATTGACCACCGGCGGTTACACCACCAATGACATTGGTAGTGGTCTCTGCCGCGTCCTGCCCCTCGGCAACACGAACGACGACGGTCACCGGGCTTGATTGATCGGCAATGGCATCCAGACTTTTCGCAAGCGTGCCTTTTACACCCGCCTTACCGCTGGCGGTAAGCACGTCGGTTAGCAGTACTGGGCGGTTGAGTGGAAACGCGAGCGGATCAGCATCTTCGGCGGTGCAGACCATGCCTACGACGGCGGTTGCTACGGTGCGGATGGGGCGGGTGCCTTCGTTGATTTCTACAACTCGGACGCCGTGGTGGTAATCAGTGGCCATGGGAGAACCTGCGCGTTGGTGACAATGAAGCGCAGGGTGACGCGCGCGCGTTGATCGGACGAGCACTTGGGGTTGTGCGGAGCGGCGCTACAGGTGTGCCAAAACAAAAAACGCCCACGGAGGGCGTTTTTCAGGAAGGTTTACATTAACCAGGAAGGGGCGACGGGGCGTTGTTCCGTTGAGGGGAATTGCGAGCCTTGTGGCCAGTCGCGCAACTGCTGGCGGTAGGCCTGCAACTCAGAGTATTGATTAGCCGTGAGTGAGATGTCGCCACCCGCCTCGATCTCGTCGCGGTGCCTGGAAACCAGCGGATCCGTCAACAAAAGCTGACTGTTACGCCAAGCCCGTTCTAGATCCGCCAAATAATCAGGCGATGGCCCTGCCGGTGAAATAAGACAGGGGTAACCATGCTTGTCTGACGAAATGCTCTGCCCGCGAGAGTTACCGCGCAGAAGCTCGGAATAAAGATCATCGTCGATTTCAACCGCGTCAGAAGGCAAAACGGGATTGATGGCGGGATCATAAAAACTGCAAGTACTCGGACTAAATAACATGATCATTCCCCTATTGCGATGTAGTCGAAGTTGCCGTTTTTCCCTGCCCAGGCGCTTCCGTTCCAATTCATTGAACGAATCGTGACCCCTGACTGCGTCTTAGCGCCGACACCATAAACCGTAAAGTTCGACCCTACCCAGTTGGCAGCGCTCGATTCCACCGCCACAACCTGACGGCAAGCGGTCGGAAAAGTGACAGGAAATGTCACCGTCCCAACTCCATCAACCGTCGCGCCGCTGCCCCTTTGGATGATTGTTCCGCTAGGCAGCTTCTGATAGCCCTGAACGCCTGCCCCAGTAGCAAACCCGCCGCCATGCTTCAGAAACCTTCCACCATTGCTGGCAACAATTTTCCAAATAACTCCAGTGGAGACGACAGTCAACGTCTCACCCACCGCCATGACATAAGGTGCTGCGCTACCCTCCAGACCTTCAAACACAAGCGCATCGGTACCAGATATAGCCACTGCAAACGATGCCATTGATGTCGAGGAATGGGAGATTGTGAACATCGATCCGGCCGCGACCGAGCTGAGCAACGGTAACCCTACATTGACCGCACCCGCCCCCACATTCGACGTGACATAGCTACCCACCTGCGCCGCTGTCAACACGGTGTTGGCAGAAACCGAAACGAAACCCTTGCAATTGCCAAGCGCTCGCCTCACGAATTCCGTAGTAGCCAGAGCCTTGGAATCATCGAACTGCGGTCGGGTCGTGAAGTTTGGCCCAGCCATCACACCGGCGAAGGCGAGCGCCGCCGTTCCCCCGACTAGACGCCACTGATTTTCCAGTCGGATGAATTCAGCGGTGTCGCCCAGGGCAAGTACCAGCGGCCCAGCTACACCGGTCGAGGTGTACACGACGTCAGCGCCGGCTGGGACAATTTTCAGCCCACCATTACCAGCACAAACAAGCGTGATGGTAGCGCCCTGCGCTACACCGGCTGTCGGCGGCAAAGTGGCTTGGAGCTGCGCAGCACCGGAAAAGCTGTGAAGGCCACCGACATGCGCGGCCGTCAAAGCCAAGCTCGCGGCGTTCGTGGTGAAGCCCGAGAACTCGACACCACTACGCTTTACAAACTCCGCCGTGGCGAGCGACTTGCTGCTGTCGAATTGCGCCGGCGTCGGGGCCGTGGGGTTGCCGAAAAAGGTCGGTGAGAACAACCGGGCAAATCCGTCCGTAATGTCCTTGAACGTGAGCGCCGTAGTACCCACGACAATGGTGCCATCGGTCACTAGTTGCCAGATCGTATCGGCCTGCGTTGCGCCTACCTCGACCGCCACCGTCAGATTAGGCGTTACCTTCGCGTTGTTGTCGGCATCTTTCGCCCGCACCCAAGCGCCTACAGCCACCACATACGGGCCGTTGTCCTTGGCCGCTGCCTGGTTCTTCACCAGCACCCGGTCACCGGCATTAAGCGAAACCCCGTCCACCACCTGCAAGCCGACCAGATTGATATTGCCCGTGGTCGCCGCGCGCACCGACTGCTTGATGTCGAGCTTGCTCAATTCCTCCAGAATCTGCGCAAGTACCCATTCACGCGTCGCCAGCACCACAGCGGGGTCGATCTTTAGGGTGATGTTAGCCGTGCTGGAAACGATCAGGTTCATCCGCACAACCTGCGTGCGTCCAGAACCCTGCGACAGGATCGGTTTGAAGCTTGGTGCGCAGTTGGCGACGGCTACCAGGTCGCCGTCTGCGTCGTACAAGCCGACTTCACGGATCCAGTGTCCGCCTTCGTCTGCTGGGATAACCTGCTCGGCGATGATCACCGCCGGGTTAACCGGGTCAATTATCAGCTGGTTGAGTGGCCGGCGCCGCCATTCGTTGATGAGTTTGCTTTGCTTTGCACTCGGCTGGGGGTCGGTGCCGTTGGCATCACCCAACCCCATTTGTGAAATGTTCCAAGGAATGCCTAGCACGTTGGCGTTCGCCAACTTGGCCGCCCCGACGTCCGTCAGGATCGCGAAAAATTTGGAATCCGCATCGATCATGAATATATGTCCAGAGTGTCAATTGAATGCTCGCGACCGACCACACCGAACGTTCCGGTGATGTCGATATCGAGCGTTGCGGGCGGGTAGATGTCGATCGTGTCACCGTCATACAGACAAACACCGACATTGAAGTCGCCTTGCGTTTCGAGGCTTATCGCCAGCCCCGTCAGGTGGCGTGAAACTGGTTTGGCGTCATCGATCAGGCGCTCCAGCTCCTGATACATCTCCTCGGTGATACCGGTGTCCAGAACGCCGACTTTCAAGGCAAAGGTGCCCGGCACGCCCTCCGGCATGGTCTTGAACCATTCCACGATCTCGATCAGGTATCCCAATGGCTCGACTACACGCCTGAGCGCTCCGATCGTTCCTTTCCGGGAGTGAATGAAGTACGAGCCTTTAATGACCTGTCGTTTGGTGGACTCTGACCAGGAGCTGTCCCAGCGATCGACTGAGAATGCCCACGCGAGATAGGGCAGCAACTGGACTGGGCAGCGGTCAGGGTTGAGCAGATCTCTTATTGGGACTGGCACGCGCTCGATTTCAGCGAGTGCCTCGGCCGCCAGACGTTCAAGTTGTTGGGCATTCGGCGGAAGCAGACTCGTCATGTCAGCGTACCAATGGTCACGCTATAGCCAGTGCAATACGCTGCTTCGGCTTCGTTCGGAGTGATGTCTGTCCAGTTGTGAAGAACAACCTTACGAACGCCCTCGACGTGCAGCGCGGCATGTATGGCTGATTCGGAGATCTCCACGCCGAGGCGCCGGCGCTGGCTGATGAACGTGACCAGGCGCGACTGCGCCGCTTCGCGTATGGGCTCCGCTTCTGGCCCCGTCGTCGCGAGATAGAGAACGGCGTCGACCTGGTAGGGCAGCACAGTTGCCGACTGCACCGTGAGTCGATCAGCGACCGGACGACGGTCATCGTCGCTCAGGTACTGGCTGACAATATTGAGCAGCGCCTGGTCGACGCTGCCATCTCCGGTCAAGCCCTGAACAGTGACGACGACTTCCGCCGGCGCTGGGCTTTCTGCCGTCGCATCGGCCACGCGGCCGTCTGCGCTGCGGGCGTGCAGAATGTAGCTATTACGTGGGCCCGCCGTGGAAAGGCCTTCCCATGCCATCTGCGCCCGTTCGCGTAGTGAATCATCCGACTCCATTACGGCGACGATCGGCGGAACAGCCGCGCTGTTAGCCGGGGTCACGACCAGGCGTTCGACGTTGACGTTCCCGGCGAGCTGCTCGAGATCTTTGCCCTTGGCTTTGGCCAGCATGTTGGCCAGCGATGCTTCGTTCACGCGTTGACGCAGCAGCATTTCGCGATAGGCGTTCTCCTGCAGGAGCTTTGTCAGAGGCTCCGACTCTACCGCCAATGTCGCGGCAACTTCGGCCTGCTGCTCTGCTGGCCATAGGCTGACCGCGTACGCCTTGCGCTCGGCGAGAATTTTCTCGTAATCAATCTGTTCGACGACGTCCGGATCCGGAAGCTGGGCCAGGTCGATGGGAGTGAAAGTTTTCATGCTGTTGCTCCCAAGCTCAGCGGAACGCGAAGGCTCAATGGTTCATTGGTGTCCACCAGGCTGCCTTCGATATCGAGAATCGCCTGGCCAGCGATATCGCCGAGCGTGAGCTGGACACGGCTCAAGCGGATTCGCGGCTCCCAGCGCATGAGCGCGATGGTGGTCGCCGCGTAAGCCTGCAGGCGGGTAGCGTTGTTGAGCGGCCAATCAATCAAGTCGGCAAGCTGGCTGCCGTATTCACGCCGCATTACGCGCGTGCCGATGGGTGTGGTCAGAACGTCGGCGATCGACTGCACCAGGTGATCGTTCCCAACGACGCTGCGGCCGGTCTTGCCGTTCATGCCGATCATGGAACAGGCCCCTGCGAAGTGCCGTTACCTGCCTGCACGCCAGATGTGCGGTGATTGACCAGGCTGATCTTCTGGGCGCCGGCGACGACGTCCTGGGTGACGGTCATCAGGCCATCAATCACGACATCACCGGTGACATGTACGCCACCTGGCGCGATGAGATTGGCTTTACCGCCTCCGGGCAGTGTTGCGGTTAGCGTGTGGGTAGCGGTGTCATAGTCGACAATTGCCCCGTCGCGGTACTTGCGCCGGCGTCGAGTCGGCACGTTGTCCGGAGCCGGGAAGCGATCGCTGTACAGACCAAAAATGACAAAGCCGTGAGCCGGGTTGCCTGATGGCGAAAGCACCAGGCACTGCTCGTCCACGCTGGGTGGGTCCCAGTCGCTATCCTCGCCGGCGCGCAGGGCGAAGAACGGCAGCCAGTCCGTCAGCAGGCCGCCGGTTTTCACACGGCAACGCGGTTTGCCCGGATCGAGCTCGGCGATAGTGCCGGCACGAATCAGGTTTTCGAGGCGTCGGGTCAGTTCAGTAAGAGAGTCCATGCCGCCGATGTTGCAGGTCGCGCGTGCGAGCTGCATCGACGGTGGCCTGTAGGGCGGGTTTGTACAGGAGGTGGTCAGCCAGCGAGGTGGTCGATGAGTAGGTTACGGATGTTTTCCAGCTCGTCGCCGCTGAATCCCAGTAACTGGCGTTTTTCGTACTGCACGTCCGCTTGGCCGCGTTCTGGTCGGTCCTTGAGGCCGTACTGGTGAACCCGGGCGATACGACTCATCCGTCCAACGAATCCCACCGACATACCGTTTGCTGTGCTTTCGGTGCGCAGGTAGCGGGCCGTTTTCAATTTGCCGAACATCTTGCCCTTGATCCGGCCCTTCTTCCCACGCAGGTCTTTCGGTTTACGCGGCGCGAACGCCGAGCCGTCCGGATTGCGCTGTGTCGTGATGCGTTTCGACTGGCTACGGCGCAGGTCCCGGGCGACAGCACCGAGTAGTTTGCGACGTTCGCCCTCGCTTAGCTTCGCGATCAATGCAGCGGCCCATGTTTCCAAGGCCTGCAGATCGTCGCTCATGGCGCCTCCCAACGCGTAATGAACTCGCCGCCGGCGGTCCATAACTCAAGCCCCGGCATGGTGAACGGATCGTCATCGACCACAGGCTCTGGCGGATGGCTAACGACCAGTTTGCCGTCGTCTTGGCGCTTGACGATCACCCGCTCGGTGAGCGGCAGTTTGATCGACAGGTCGACCTTGCTGTTGTCCAGGACATCTGCCTCGAAGGCAACGGCAGTTTTGCTGCGCTCGACGTTTTCCATCAGTTCGCGTTGATTCACCAGGATCCATGCGAACAGCGGAATGGCGATCGCATCGGGGTGGCCAGCGTAGTCCGTGAAAATCAGATTCAGCGTGTAGCTGTATTCGAATGACAGGCCGAAGGCGGCGGTACTGCGCATGGTGCCGTTGTCGATGAAGACCATCAGGCGATCGGGATTTTTCTTTAGTTCTGGTACCGAGGCGAGTAGGTGCGCGCGTAGCGACTCTGGTTTGTTCATGGTTTACGCGCCTGTGCCTGCTGATGCTGGTAAACCATGTCTACTTGGGCAGCACATTGGGCCCAATCGCTTTCTGTGGCCTCTTGGTCGTTGAGCAAGGCGCCGTTCTTGTCAGGGTTGGTCGCCGACAGGGTGCAGGGCACCACGGCCGGACAACCAGTCGCGATAAGCAGCGGCTCCGGTGATGGCGGGGCGCTGACGCATCCTGCGAGCAGCGTCAGGCAGAGGCTGGTCAGCCCATAGGCGAAGTTCGGCATTCTCACGTTTCAAGTCCTCGATCGTTCGTTGACGGGCGGCGAGCCCTTGTCGCAGTTGGTCTTGCACGCCGCGCAACTTGGCTTGAGCGGCCCGCTCTTCCTGCAGGGAGGTATGGAGCTGAGCGGCCGTTTCCTCGCTGCGCGTCGCTCGATCACGGGCGGTTGAGGCCGCTTGATCGGCCTGCTCAGCCCTTATATCGGCGACCTCGATCCGCTGAGACTGGCCCCAGATCAGAAGCGCGATCGAGGCGAGCAAGGCGAACCCGTAGAGCGCCTGGCGCAACGTGCTCATGCGCGGTACCAGCCTGCGGCGTTCATCTCTTCCACCGTGAGCCGGTGCAGATCGCCCCGAAACACAACGGCCTTCACCCCAGGCACCGCGACAGCGACGGCCTCGACTAGCGCTTTGCACTGGTCTACCGGTGTTTCATCTGGCACCACAAAGATATCGCCATCGGCGGGGCTGAATTTTCGGATTTGCTGCTGATCAATCATGACGCCTCCGGAATAGGACAGCCTTCAGCGTGACGCTGATAGGCACGCTCCAGCTTGATGTCGTACAGATTGCGGGCGAAGTTGGGACCGTTGTAGGCCTTGGCGAACGCTGCCCATTTTTTACCCTTGAGTGACTTGAGTAGCGCGGGATCCGCTTCGATGAAGCGAACGAACGCTTCGAATTGCTCGTTTTCGTCACGGGCCATTCGATCGGCAAAGTCCGTAACGCTCGCATAGCCGAGGCGCTCAGCGTGATATCCCATCACCTGAAACGCGCCCCAGCTGGCTGATTCCAACGCGCAACGGTCATCGATCAATTGAGCGTTGGCCAAGCGCTGGTGCTCGGCCGTGCCGCCGGCGTAGCCGCCGGGTTTTGGATTGATCAGGTTGGGCTGTTCAGCAGCCAATTGATCGGCGTGGGCTTTCAACTCGGCTGGGTCATCACCAGGCAGGCGCGGCGTGCCAAGCTGGCGATACATGATGTGCCGTTCGAAAAGAATTTTCGGCTTGCCATTGTCCAGGAAGCCGCTGCCTTGGCTCTCGACTTCGTTGACCGCCATGATTGCGGCCAGCTCAACGCCCAAGCGTGCGGCGGCGCTCACCAACAAGGCGTGCTGCAGCAGGTTCGAGCAATCCGCGCCGGCCAATGCCAGCGCGGTTTTCGACCCTGCAATACCGTCAATTACCAAGCCAACTTTTCGCTGGTAATTACGCACTGCCGACTCGGTGGCATCACCGAAGTCGCCGTCCGGATTCAAAGCAGCGCCGTGTAAGTTGAGACGCTGCTGCAATGTGCGGACCGCTTGCCCGCGATCGCCGTGGCGCAAAGCGTTCATAGCTGGTCCACCTTGCGGTTAAAAAACTGCTTGGCCAGTGCGCGTGTTCCTTCAACGCCGAGCAGTCCGATCACGCCGCCGAAGAACGGGCCGGTCGTCGCGGGGATGCCCAGCAGAAAAAGCCCGTGGCTTGCTGAAAGCGCGAGCGTGCCGCACAGCGGCGCCTCAAGCAGAACTCGGCGCCATGTACCGCCGCCATAGATGATCCGCAGCGCAGCGATCACGCAGGCGAGTCCGCCTGAGTAAATGGCTGGCCAGTTCAGTTCGAGCCAGGCAGCTAACCAGGCCCATGTATCCGGTTTGTCAGGCATGCGCGTGATTCCGCTGTCCAAGGTTGAAGGTGGTGGTATGTCTGTTTGGGTGGTTCGGTGGCTCAGTCCCATAGGTTCACCATTTGTAGTTCCGGGGCTTGTGGCGCGATATCCGGTAGCGACACCAAGGTGCCGTGAGGAATGATCGTGCCGAGATCCGAAAGTCCGGGGTTTGCCTCGAGCACCGCTTCCGTGATGCCGGCGGTGCGGCCGTAGATCCGCCAACAAATGGCGTCGACGGTGTCGCCCTGAGCGGCATACACGGAGGTCGCCATCAGATGAGCTCCACTGTTGAATGCCCGACGCCCAGCAGGTCGCGGATGGCGAAGCGGGCGTCACGCCGGTACTCGTCAACAGAGGGCGTCAGTTCGTCGGCGTTCTTGTTGCCTTCGACGCTGGTGTCGTAGCTGCGATAGCGCTCAGCCAGTTCAGCGCCGACGCTGCAGTAAATGGAGCGGCGGTACAGGTGGACGAAGTGGCTTTCGCCATTGACTTCGAAAGCTGGCACCGCCGCGATGGTGGTGTGTCCGTTGGTCAGATGATTCGCCTTCACCTTGGCCAGTTCGCCATTCACTTGGATCAACGCGTTGACGGTGACGACTTCAATCCGCGCGTCAGTGATGCTGCCATCCAGACGGATGGATTCGCGTAAGTGGACGACATCGATGTCAGGCCAGAATCCATCATTGGTAATGACGAATGGCTCGTCGGTGTGGCCGGTGGCAATAAATCCGCTCATGGTTCAGCCCTAAGTCGGCGGTGGCCGGGGCGTCACAGCAAGGAAAGGAGAAACCTGCTGTTCAGCCCCGGGCCGCCGGGGTTGCGGGGTACGCTCTGTCAGCTCCCGGGTGGGGGAGCAATTTTTTTCAGCAGGCGCTCAGCACCTTCCAAATCCTTTTTGCCGCCGCAGCTGCCGTTGAGCTCGATGGCGCGTTTCAGCAGTTCGATACCGGCCATTACCTGACCCGGTTGGCCCGGGTTATCGGCAGTGAGCCCCGCCACCGTGGCGCGTCCCGTAGCCAAGTACAGCTTTGCGCGGACTTCGTCTGGCATGTCCTGCTCCGCTGTCAGCTCCATGGTGCGGTGCAAAACAGCCAGGTCGAATCCGCCGCTGGCTTTCTGAGAGATCAGCGCTCCTTCGGCGATTTCCTCGGCCACCAGGCAGCCGGTAGTCCGTTCAAAGCGATCGGGCATCAGCAGGTTGTGCTGCAACACATACGCCGCGATATCGAGCGCACCGGTGTAATCACCAGCGTCGATTCGCCAGATCATGATGGTGGTGAGTACTTCGTCCTGAGCACCGTTGCCCGCAGCAAGCACACCGTCGACGTAAGGCACGTACTCCGGCAGAAGCTGCAACTTCAGCGCGGCTTTGCCTTCGTTCGACTGGATTTGCTTGAGGCGCAGACGGTGTTGTAGCAGCTGGGCCAGCTGCATTTCGTAGGCCGTCCCGCCCGCCATCGAAACAGCGGGCGACGCAGCGGCAGCCTCTTGCGAGGCAAGCGCTTTCAGCCGGTGACGTTGGGCGAGCGAGAGGGCCATAGTCATGCGGCCTCTTCGATGTTTTCGACCAGGGCGCCGAGACCGAAGTCCTCGATCACATAATCCTCGTTCGACGACTGATAATCGGCGATGCGATCACGCTCCGGTTCGTCCCGGGTCATGCGGCGACGGCTGCTGATCTGGAAGTAGATCGACAGGTTTTTCAGCGTGGTGATCATGATGCCGCCGTCGATGAAGAATGGAGCATCTTCGATCGGCAGGCCGCCCAGCGTGCCGTTGGCGAGGATCCGCGCGGCCGCCAGTTCATTTTCGTTGTCTGCAGCGCCTTCGATGTTGGCCAGAAACTTCGCGTGCAACAGGTTGCGATCGACCAGGACTACCAAATCCGGACGCTTACGGTGCCATGGGTCCAGCAACTGGATCGCGTCGTACACCAAGCCGTCGAGAGTCTTGTAATCGCCGGTCGGGCCGATCGTGACCTTGCCAGCTACCTTACCGCTACTGAGCACGCGCTCAGGCGCTTTGGTGCGGTACTTCTCCAACCAGCCAACGTTCACGTCCTGCAGCAGCTGATTGGTTGCGCGATCGGTCGTCGCGGCCGCGCTGGTGCCGTTGAAGCCGATCATGATGCGGTCCAGCGCTTGGCGCTCGACGATCGCACCGGACAGGCGAGCCTGAAAGTCCGGGAATTTCGCCCACGCATCCAGCAGTGCGTAAGGAATCGCGGTGTCGAAGTCGGTTTTCTTGCAGCTGTACGTGTCGTTTTTGAGCGAGCTGACGCCGCGAGGGTTGCGGGCAGCCAGGCTGGTATCAGTACGGCCGGCGATGGTTGAACCGACGCCCAGAACGATGGCTTCACCGTCCTTTTCGTCGACGCCCAGCACGTTGATCTTTTTCAGGAAAGCGCTGGATTCCTGAATGGCCGTTTCCAGCTTCTGCTGCACCGACGGGGTGACGGTGAATTTTTCCGCCACGGATCCGACGGAGTTGATCGCCGCGACCTGTTTGGTGAAGCCGTTGAAGGCAAGACGTGTTTCGTTACGCATGGTGTTCTCCTGGGAGCTTGTAAGGGCCGATGATCAGAAAGCGGTCAGCACAGCGCCGTCGCCACCGGTGGCGGAAGGGCGTTTGGTTTGGCTGTGGTCCTGGGTATCGCCCAGCCGCGTGATCAGTTCGCTGAGGTCGGTGCTGAGCTTGTCCACGCTGGTCTTCAGATCTGCGGAGAATTTTTTCTCGGCCGCCAGTTGGTCTGGCAGGTCTTTGACGTGCTCGGCGACGGCTTCTACGGCCTGGCTGATTTGGGCGAACTCGCCGTCGTCCTTGGCCTGTTTGCCGGAGAGCAACGCTTGCACCTTGCTGAAGAGTTGAGCGCCTAAACCGGGCTTGTCTTCGATTTCTTCGAAGGTGAGTTCGGTTTCCACCGCCTCGGTGAACATCGAGGTCGCGGAGTAGTGGCGATCTTTGAATGGGCTGGATTCAGGTTTTTGAGCTGAGAACGCGAGCACATCGGTGCCGAGACTGGCCGGAGAGTCCGTTACAGCGAGACCGACGATGTAGGCTTCGCCGGTGTCGGAGAAGCTGTCGTCGATTTCGATGGACGTGTAGATCTTCTGTTTCGCCTTGTTCAGGGCGATCAGATCCGCGGTCGGTTCGATTTGGGCGAAAAGGGCGAGTTTGGTCTGGCCATTGATTTCGACCTCTTCAGCCTTCACTGCCGTAACGTCACCGTAGGCTTTGAACGGGCCGTCTGGCAGCAAGCTGCGGAAATGCTCCAGCCAGATCCGAGCACCGTAGGTAGTCGGGTTGAAGTTTTTGGCAGCCTGTTCCAGCCAGCTGCGTTTGATGGTGCGCTTGTCCGAGGTAGCGCCCTCAACGGCGACACGGAACCAGTTGCTGCGAAATTTCTTCATGTCGGGAATCCCTCAAAGCTGTGCTGCTGGGTGCAGTTACGTTGAGGTACATCCTCGGCAGTCGCGCGATCTCGGGCAATCAACGGCAGTTGTAGGTGCATGCGCTACATGGCACATCGCTACGCCTTCACGCGCGCGAGGCGTCAGCATCGCCGCCATGACTACAGCCGCAGCCACTCCTATCCGCGATAACCGCCGTCAGGCCAAGTTCCTCTACTGGACCGGCCTGCGGATCTGCGCGATCGCAGAAATGCTGGATGAAAAGGAAAAGACCGTTCATGCGTGGAAAACGCGGGACGAGTGGGATCGGGCCGATAACGTGGAGCGCATCGGCGGTGCGCTGGAAGCGCGTCTGGTGCAGCTGATCCTCAAGGACGGCAAGACAGGCGGCGACTTCAAGGAAATCGACCTGCTGCATCGTCAACTGGAGCGGCAGGCGCGGATCGAGCGTTACAAGTCCGGTGGCACCGACACCGACCTCAACCCCAATCTGGCCAAACGTAACGAAGGCCCGAAGAAGAAAGCAGCCCGCAACGAGTTCAGCGAAGACCAGATCGAGCTGCTCACTGAGGCATTTAAAGACGGTTGCTTTGGCTATCAACTGGACTGGTACCGGGCGAGTAATCAGCGCACCAGGGCGATCCTTAAAAGCCGGCAGATCGGTGCCACCTACTACTTTGCTCGCGAGGCGTTCATTGACGCCCTGGTCACCGGGCGAAACCAGATTTTCCTGTCAGCGTCAAAGAACCAGGCGCACATCTTCAAGGCCTACATCCAAGGGTTTGCCCGCGAGGTTTGCGGTGTCGAGCTCACCGGCGATCCGATCATTCTGGCGAACGGCGCCGAGCTGCATTTTCTCGGTACCAACGCCCGAACCGCTCAGGGTTACCACGGTAATTTCTACTTCGACGAATTCTTCTGGACGTTCAAGTTCAACGAGCTGAACAAGGTCGCCAGCGGCATGGCGATGCAGAAGCAATACCGGCGCACCTACTTTTCCACGCCATCGAGCATGGCGCATGAGGCCTACACATTCTGGACCGGCGAACGCTTTAACAAGGGCAAGCCGGTCGCCCAGCGGCTGAAACTCGACGTCTCGCACGACGCGCTGCAGCAGGGCCGACTCTGCGAGGACAGGATCTGGCGCCAGATCGTCACCATACTTGATGCCGAGCAGCGCGGCTGCGACCTGTTTGACCTTGAAGAGCTTCGCCTCGAGTACAACGCGGACGCCTTTGCCAACCTGTTGATGTGCCAGTTCGTCGACGACGGGGCGAGCATTTTCCCGCTCAACGTTCTGCAGCCTTGCATGGTCGATAGCTGGGTCGAATGGTCCGAAGACTACAAGCCCTTCGCCGCGCGGCCGTTCGCTGATCGGCAGGTTTGGATTGGCTACGATCCGGCGGAAACCGGTGATAGTTCCGGCTTGGTGGTCGTGGCCCCGCCAACCGTGCCCGGTGGGAAGTTCCGCGTGCTCGAGCGCCACCAGTTCCGAGGGATGGACTTCGCCGCCCAGGCCGAAGCGATCCGCCTCGTCACGATGCGCTACTGGGTGACATACATCGGCATCGACATCACCGGCATGGGCTCAGGCGTGGCCCAGCTGGTGCGCCAATTCTTCCCCAACGTGACGACGTTCAGCTATTCCCCCGAGGTCAAGACGCGCTTGGTGCTCAAGGCCTACGACGTGATTCACAAAGGGCGCTTGGAGTTCGACGCCGGCTGGATCGACATGGCCCAGTCGCTGATGGCGATCCGCAAGACCATCACGGCCAGCGGCCGGCAATTCACCTACACGGCAGGCCGAACCGACGAGACCGGGCACGCGGATCTCGCATGGGCTCTTTTCCACGCATTGCAGAACGAACCGCTTGAGGGCCAAACCTCAACGAATACCGGTTTCATGGAGATTTACTGATGAGCAACAGCGGCAGCGAAACCACGCAATCGTCCACTTCAGCCCCGGCTGCGGCCGAGGGACAGGTGCTGCCGGCAACGGGCGGCAAGATGGAGGCCTTCACCTTCGGTGACCCTACGCCGGTGCTCGATGAGCGGGGGATTCTGGACTACTTGGAATGCTGGCTGAACGGTCGCTGGTATGAGCCGCCAATGTCCCTCGACGGGCTGGCCAAGTCCTCCCGGGCCAGCGTGTTCCTGCAGTCGGGTTTGAATTTCAAGCGCAACATGCTCGCCCGCACCTTCATTCCCCATAAATTTCTGTCGCGGCAGACTTTCGAGCAGTTCGCCTTGGACTTCCTCTGGTGCGGCAATGGCTACCTCGAAAAGCGCGAGAACATGCTGCGCGGCACGCTCGGCCTGCAGCCCGCTCTGGGCAAGTACATGCGACGTGGCGAGGATCTCGAAACGTACTACCAGGTACGCGGCTGGCGTGATGAGCATGAATTCAAGCGCGGGACGGTTTACCACCAGCGTGAGGCGGACATTAATCAAGAGATCTACGGCCTTCCGGAGTGGTTGCCGGCTCTGCAGAGCGCGCTGCTCAACGAGTCCGCCACCTTGTTCCGACGCAAGTACTACAACAACGGCAGTCACGCCGGTTTCATCATGTACATGACCGACACCGCGCAGAACGAGACGGACGTGGGCGCATTGCGTGCCGCACTCAAATCCGCCAAAGGGCCGGGCAATTTCCGAAACCTGTTCATGTACGCCCCAGGCGGCAAGAAGGACGGCATTCAGTTGATCCCGGTCAGCGAGGTGGCGGCGAAGGATGAATTCGGCTCGATCAAGAACATCAGCCGCGACGACATGCTCGCGGCGTTGCGCATTCCCCCTCAACTGATGGGCATCGTCCCGCAAAACGCCGGTGGTTTCGGCTCGATCAAAGAGGCCGCACAGATCTGGGCCATGAACGAGCTCGAACCCATCCAGGCACGTCTGCAGCAGGTCAATGAATGGTTGGGCGAAGAGGTTATTCGCTGGAGGCCGCTGGAACCCGTTTCCGACAAATGATCAGCCCGGGCGGCTGTTCTTTTGAGCTGCTGCCCATTATCAAGCCGAAGTAAGGATCACCGATGTCTGCACCGATTTTCCCTTGGATGGGCGGCAAACGCCGTATGGCAAAACACATCCTGCCGGAGTTTCCTGACCATGATTGCTACGTTGAGCCGTTCTGCGGCGGCGCGGCCTTGTTTTTTATGAAGGAGCCGAGCCGCGTGGAGGTGATCAACGACTTCGACGGCGAGGTGGTGAATCTCTATCGGGTCGTTGCTAATCACCTGGAAGAGTTCGTGCGCCAGTTCAAATGGGCACTGGTGAGCCGCACGATGTTCGCATGGGCAAAAGAGCAGGCGCCGCGCACGCTGACCGATATCCAGCGCGCAGCGCGCTTTTTCTATCTGCAGAATCTGTGCTTCGGCGGCAAGGCAAAAGGTCGGTCTTTCGGGACCGCGACCACTTCGGCGCCGAGGCTCAATTTGCTGCGGATCGAAGAGAAGCTCAGCGACGCCCATCTCCGCTTGGCGCGAACCACTGTTGAGCATCTGGATTGGAAGGAGTGCATCCGCCGGTACGATCGGAACCACACGCTGTTTTATCTGGATCCGCCTTACTGGGAGACCGCTGGATACGACGCTGGGGATTTTGGTTTCGAACAGTTCGAAGCCATGGCGGATCTGGCGCGATCGATCCGGGGGAAGATGGTGATATCGGTGGGTGACCATCCGAAAATTCGCGAGGTGTTTGCGGGGTTGCGTCTGAAGGAGGTGCCGTTCCGGCATACCGTTGGCGGTAGTGGTGGAGTTGAAGTGAACGAGCTGATTTATTTCAACTGGTGAGTTTTTAAGGCAGCGGGAGCTATCTCACGAAGAATAAGCATTTGCTCATTTAGCAGAAGGCCCGAACCACGATCGCAGGTGAGCACAAACTCTGGCGAGCCAGCGCTGGCTATAAAACCTCTGACCTGTGGCCAATTCGATGTACACGCCTTGAGGAAGATGCAAATTTTTTGGGGTGTAGTCATCAGTTGGCCGCATGCAGATGTAAATGACATCTCTGGGGTCAATCCGACGCTTAAGCGGTTCCTCGCGCATGATCGAGCGCCTACCACGCCATGCAGTTACCGTCCCCATGTCTACGACGGTAACTGCATGGGGGCTGTTGTTGGTCAGACAAAAAAAGTCACCATCCTGGTCGCAACCGACATAGATGCTGACAGAGTTTCTGTTTTTGGCGAGGGTATAGATCGATACGAGCAAAGCCACCGCTGACACAGCCAGCGCGCCGCCGGCAGTGCTGAATTCAAAGTCAGACATTACCCGTCCTCCCTAGATGGATTCAGGCTATCGAGCGTTCGCCTTCGGGGTCGTCTTCTGCATCTGATGCAGCTTCGACATTGAGCTTATTCAGATCCAAGAACATCACAGGATGCTCTCTCTGACGATTCTCTTCAGTATCCAACAACGTGAATCCCAGTTGGTTCTGGTAGAACTCCACGGATCCCGCTTTTGAATCTGTAACCAGAAATCGACAGCCTACATATTGCGAGATTTGATGAACCGCCAGAGCAATGGCGAATTCCATCAGCGTTTTCCCGATTTTGTGGCCGTGGTAGTCGTTGTCGGTTGCCAGGCGAGCGACCTTCAGTGCCGATATAGACTGGTAACGATTCGCCGCCTCGCAATCTTCCAGCGGGTAGGCGCCGTCCAGATCGATCTCGCTGCACGTGAGCGTCACGTACCCGACGATGCGTTTTCTCGCATGCAGTGCATTCGGGTCAGCGGGTGGCACGATGGCCGCGTATGTCACAGCCACGTTGTTCTGCTGGAAATCCAGCGCGTTTCTTTGGATAAACGATTTCAAGGGCCTCAGACTCGCGTCTGGGCCCATCGAAAATCGGTTTGTTTGGTGTTCGGAGTGCAGCTTTTCTATGAAGTAATCGACGCCTACCTGCATCTGAACTCGCTGAATTAACGAGGACGCGCGCTACCTTGCTCGCTAAAAACCTGGCTCAGGATATCGCGGCCACGGGCATAGGATGCCTGGGCTTTTGGATTTGGTTTGTCATCGCGCATGTGTTGCACGAAGCGGGCAGCGTCAGCATCAGTCAGCTCAACGCGGCTGAAGGTTTCGCTTTTGATTGCCATTTTGAATCTTTCCTTGCAGTGAAAAGCACTGCGCTTGAAGGATCGTTATTAACGATTCAACGACCGGACATGATTTCACTCCGCTTTACTCAATGAGTATTCGGCTTTGTGCGGTCGTACAAACACATTTGAACACGGTTGACACTAATGTCAACCCAATTAGGTTGCATAAAGTCTCCCGTTGGGCGGCCGTTTCGCCGAACAATCGTCAGTCGAAATCGCTAACCTGTTCAATCGACAGCATTTTTTCAATGCGGTGAAGTGTTCGTCATCGCCGCTAGGCTACCTATTACTGAAATCGTAAATCACCGATTTGAGGCGCATGTCGAGGGGGGATGACTCTCGGCAAAGCGCTCAGCGGCGGTATACGCGCCATCAGTTGCATGTGAAAATACTGTTTGCCCATACAGTATTGGTCGTTTTATGGCTCGCGATCTTCCCCCATTCAAACCAGTGACGCAGGCCGAGCTGCGCCATATCTGGGTAATGCATCCCCAGTGTCGACGGCTGGTCCTCGAGGTCGAGCGTTACCGCCGCGTCATCGCGAAGATCGATGACCTGTACAAGATCACCCACCAGTCGTGGCGCGATAATTTAGGCGGCAACCTCACGGCGCTACATCTGCTGCAGCAGATAATGACTGAAGAGCGCGGACGCTTACCGGTGCAGATAGACGATGCAGATTCCGTCCAATAAAAAAGGCTCCCATCCTTCCGGTGGGAGCCTCATGAGCTTTATGCCGAGCGTATCAGAGCGGATCGAAGCCGGAGCGTGAAAGGACGTTCTGCAGCTTATCCACGGCCTGCTTGATCAGGTGTGCCTCTTCATCTGACACCGCGTGGGTGGAAAATTCGAACCAGCCAACCCGCTTGGTAAATTGTGCAAGCGCCAATGCTTCAGCTTTGGTCAAAGCTACGCTTTCAGTTGTCCCGACCGCGGCGGTGAGGCTCAGGGCATTTTGGTCCAAGTTATTTGGTGCTTCAGTCACGTTTGGTGCTCCCTTATATAAGAAAGCAAAAGCTATCGCCCTTACCTATGACTTACCTAGACGGTAATGCCTTCGCCGATCACTGAGCATGCTCCAAGCGACGAGCCGTAGTAGCGTCCTCGAAGGCTTTATACAAGACCTCGATGCTCCCGGCGCTCAGCGCCTTGGCTGTTTCAAGTCCCAGGACAAAGCCTTCGGCGCGGTCACTGGCGCGGAATAGATCATCGGCCGTCTGCGCGCGGTCGATCTGTGCGAGGAGTTTCAGGACTTGCGCCTGCACCGCTTTCGGCAGGTTCAGCGCTTTCAAAGCGTCGGTCACGCTGCTCATTCCCACTCCCAGCCATTGAGGCTCGCAGGCTGCTCGAGCGCAAGGTCGTATTGTTCTACCTCGATCAACAACCAGCCACCGGCCGGCTCATTGCGCCCGTCAGCGATCGGGCCTTGCAGCAACAAGCCACCCGGCAGGATCACGCGCAAGGCGTTAGCTTCCTTCGGGCCCTGCAGGTAACGGTCAAACTCGATGCGAAACCGCCCCGATCCGGCGTTGCGCACGCGGATATTCAATTCCAGCGTGGTGAGATCCTTCGGTGGCTGGCCCAAGTACAGTGCCAGCACGGTTACGGTGGCCAGGCCTTCATAGGCGTATGACATGGAGCAGCGTTCCTGTTGGAGGCGGCCGACGCATCGACCGGGAAGTTAGGCGATGGTAAACCAGCACCGGGGGCAGCGGTTGCCGTTGGCGCAAAAAAAAAGGCCCCCACCTAGCATCGGTGTGTGGGCCTGTTGAACATAAATGACGTTGGTTGCAGCTTGGGTCGTCATCCGCGGCGGGTGAGTTCGGCCTGGTGTGCGGCCTTTTCTATGGCATCCAACACTTTTGTCGATAGCACCGCGCTGGTCACTTCGCTACTGACATTGGTGCCGCAGTCAGGGCAGTCGATACTTTCTCTCTCTTTGCCACCTGGAAAAGTACCGCTGAGATAAATCACCTTGAACAGCTGGGCGCATTTGGGGCAGGTGTAGACATTCATGTAACAGCTCCTTCAAGAATCAGTCGCGAACTTTGGTCTGCACCGCGCCTGGCACCCAATCGCCGTCGACATATACGCCCTTTTCCTCAAGCTTCGGCTTGGCCTGCCCCAGATAAAACAGCGTGCATGGCGTGTTGTCGCTGGTCCAGCCGGGCACGATGGCCAACAGCTCAGCCCCCGCGTCGATCAACTTGTTGGCTTGCATTACATCGCTCACTTCCTCGATGTTTCCGATGTGGGCGTAGCTCATAGAAACACTCCTAATTGTTCACGAATGAATGGTCAGCCTAGCTCATTGGGCATCCGAGGACGCGCCATTTACTCACTGTTGATGAAGGGGTGAACTCGCCTTACCGTCAGATTACCCAAACGGTAAGGCACCACCATTATCGGACCTGAATTTGGGCCGGCTTTTTGAAAACCCAACATTTGGTCGTGGTCTTGCGAATGGTACTGTCTACCGCCTTCATCCCCACGAATTGGGGCTCGGTGCAGCGCTTCAGGGCGTTCGTCACTTCGGTGCTGATGACTGCCTGAATGCCATTTGCGGCGAACAGTTCGACCAGGTGCGGCATGTTCACTGCGACCAGTTGCGAGTCTTTGGAGTGGTTGTACGCAATGCCCTTGGAGTCCAGCTGCAGGAGCGCCGCCCAGAAGTCGGCTACAAGGTCGGCCTGGGGAGGCTCAACGCTGCCGATGGTTTCCAGATCCGGTACCGGCAAACCCATTGCGGTGGACAGCTTGGTGATCTCGATACCGAGCAGATCACGCACAGTTCGATTACGGGTGCGCATCAACTCCTTCACCAGCCCAAGACGATGCTTCGACATGCTGATCTGCTGATTGACCGTGAGCTTCTCGCCGAGGGAATAGCTGCCGGTTTTACGCAGCGATGGTAGGACGTCGTGAGTCACCCAGCGCTTGAACCGTTTCGCTTGAGGTTTGCGACTGCTGAACAACAAGTTATATAGGCCTGCCTCGTTGACGATCATCATTTCCTGCAGTCCGCCAAGGGTGTCCATAGTGCGGACCCCCTTTTCGTCCTCCTCCAAGCGGGCATATGCATTGCGTGGGTTAGCGATTTCCAAAACCCTGCATACATCCGCAGCAACAAACCAGGTCTCACCATCTTGTTCGTCAAGGATCCGGACCGGCTGTGTTTCGAATTCAAAAAGCGAAGGCGTCTTCATTTTTTTACCTGCTCAATAATTGGTTGGCGAAAAGGGGGGGGGGGGTGTACTACACCCCTCCCTTTTAACGGTCAGATCCGGCGATGATT